>Ga0208770_1000174_pt1 | contig 48168 bp, 29 predicted proteins | sample AntAceMetag02UK9_FD_184771 | JGI IMG/M metagenome (GOLD analysis project Ga0208770, IMG submission 184771) | Saline lake microbial communities from Ace Lake, Antarctica - Antarctic Ace Lake Metagenome 02UK9 (SPAdes) (version 2) | ecosystem: Environmental > Aquatic > Non-marine Saline and... | reverse complement strand
TTGACAGTACAACAATTAGCAATCAAATTTGGCGATAGATTACCGCTCGATTTGATCAGCCAGCCTTTGTAATGAGGCGATGATCATCGAGATCCATACTGCCAGACAGACTTTAATTTACACTACCTTTCAAGCCATAAATATCAAGTCAAGAAGTATATTACTACTAACACAAACCATCCTATGCTTCGTATTGGTAATAGACTTTCAAACCCACTTGTAGGTACGAATTCCTTATTTTAGCATCTTATAAAAGTAGTTTTCCGCTTTAATACCTTTTGAGTTTGTTCCGAGGTTCTTGATTCCCACCTTGTCAGGACTATTAAGAGAAAAATTTTCAAGTCTGTGTCTTTGTGCACTCGTTTAGCGGGTAATTGGTTGAGAGTAACGCATTATTAAAAGGTTTTGATGTGTGTTTTATTTTTTAAGATTTTATAAATTCGATTTTTTGAGCGGAAAAAACCATCAGAAAGTGCACCTTTTAATATTCTATCATTTTCGTTTTTTAAGTTTTGACAATACTAGCGCAGCGTTCCACACACTTTTTGATGGTGTTATTATTAGTAGAAATGAATAAAAAAAACCTACGACGCTGAGAAAGTCATACGAATAGAAGGGTACAAAAAGTTGGCTTTTACAAGGCAAGTATCAAGTTCTAGAAATCTATTATATAAAGTCTACTTGGGGGACTATACATTGCACAAAATCTGATGTCTTTCAACGTACTTATTTGGGTAATTATCTCACAGATTCCGTGGAGTTAATAGATTTAATTTACGAGAGTCTAAAACGAGCGTGAATTATAAATATAATGTTTGTGCCAAATTTAACTTTTCGGTGATTGGAACTAACAACATCAAGCAATTCTAAGTTTACATCTTATGGAAATAAACGATAGCAGGCCAAAGATCTCTTCTATTCAAACTGAGGAGGCTGTGAGTAGTGAAGAGCGCTTTCAAAACACTATTCTTCGACAAGTGATCAAAATGAAAAGTCCCTTGCTACTGGCCTATATGAAAGACTACTTGGTATCCAAAAAATACCCCTTGCAAGGCTTGATTAAAGACAAACAACTAGAATACGTAGAACGTGTGTTCGCAAAAGATATGAACTTCAGAAGTGAATTGCGAGGCTTGATGATCGGTCAATTCACAGAGGAAGAATATGCACAATATGTGGCCATGAAAAATGGTATCAATAAACGCATAATCAATATTATTAAAAATCGCATACTCGACCATATTGATGTGATCAGTCAGTAATTTCGTCTTCCTGATAAGGATGCTCCATGTCTCAAGCAAACATAAACCTATACGGTGAAAGCCTTACTGAAATATTTGAGGCAGTAAAGCGTCTGATACCCCATCATCAATATGACGTAAAAAAGCATATCGTATTGCTGAAAGATGAGCGTCATGATCCTATTGGTCATATCAGATTACCATTACATCTGCTGCTGGATGAAGGGCTAACGGTGGTCACGGACGAGGCTTTGGTCTTGTACCTCAGTATTGAATCTGGAAGTGCAGCGATTTGTATTATGGATGGTTTGGAAAATGTCTATCACACCACCTTTTCCGCATATATGACTAGGAAAAAACAGGGATTCAGTCAGATCAAATACTTGAATAAGAAAGGTAAATCTCGGGCTGGTTCAAGAATGCGGTTGACGGGTACCATGGAATTTTTCGAAAAGATTAATGTTTCACTCTCCGAGCTGATGGAAGAATATGAAGTCGATCGGATCGGCTTAAACTGTAGCACGACTTTAATTCCATACCTTTTTCAATCAAAGATCGCTTGTCCTTTTGATAAGAAAAGTCCTAAATTATATAAAATACCCTTGCATCTCCCGCAATCTAATTTCACCAATTTGGACGCTGCAATAAAGAAACTACGAGCCCCAATATTATACTTTGAGGATAAACACGAACAACGTCTAAAGACAATGCTTCATGATCTACACTAGCTAGAGTCCTTATATAAAGCCTGAGTGTGAGACAGAATGTTTGCTGTCAAGGTTCGCGAATAAGAAAAAAGTGGAGTTTCCTTTTTGAAATCGGTCCGCTGAAGCGGAGCATTTTTTCGAAGACAATAACGCAGAAAGTGGACATTGTGGATCACCACTAGAAAGTATCGAATTGTGTTCATAGCATATAAATAGTGTTATTTTGGTAACCTGGTTTCGATTACTAACTCATCACTTCGCAACTGAAATTATTCTGTCGTCTCACTCAAATATGATTTTTTCAAATAAAACACATAATATTCTCTGGGACAATCGTCTTGCTTGTGACCATACCTCACAAAAGAAGCGAAGCTAACCCGAGGTGTAGACAATAAAATTTAAAACACGGATTGGTTAGATTAAGAGATTTCGCGGATTTGTAAGCTTTCATTAAGCACTGGCACAATCGTCTCGCTTTTGTCTATCTCTCACAAAAGAAGCGAAAGTAATTCGCGATTCAGAGGATAAAATTTGAAACACGGATTAGGTGGATTAGGGTATTTCGCAGAATTTTAAGCTTTCATCCAGTTCTATCTCTCACAGACTTTTCAATAGTAATTCCAAAGCTCTGTTCTATGAGTTATAGACAAAAGTGAAACGGCTATTATATGACAAGCTTTAAGAGATAAGGAGAGATGAATGGTACAGATGATTTCTTTAAGGCCGTCATTCCTGCGCAGGTAGAAAACAACATCAAAAAAGGGTTTCTGATGTTGTTTTCTACCTAAGAAACTTAGAGGCTTCTCACTGCGAGCTTTTAATATAGTTTTACCCTCAAGTCGAGCGGGCTCTTGATTTTTCTTGTCAAAAATGTCAAAAAAGCGAAGCGTAACGGCAAAACGTCGCACGGCTTAACTCAAAAATGCTACAGGATCGTTGGCCGGAGAAATTTCAAACCGCCAAGCAGCCCTGTCGCTGCACTCAAATAGTGATATTTTTAAAACTCTTCCATAAGCGTTTTGTTTGTGTCTACCCTTCACAATGGAGAAGAATCAGCTGTTTTAAGTGTTCCGCAAAAGCAGGCCTCTTAAAACTGTCCTGATGAATCTGAGTGTCTTTGACATGGGCTGCTTGGGTTATTTTTCACCCAACTTGAAAATTCAGACCCCATAAATCTAATAAAATCGATTATTTCAATTTATTTTAAGCACAAAAGTACGTTTAAAGTGATTAAGAGTAGTTTGAAATATTAAAATATCATTATAGTACATGAAGCTATAGGCCGATTAAAAGACAGATACTCAAAAGTAGCTAAACTCTATAAGATTGAATATTAGGAAGATGTAGAGAAAGGAGTCGTTAAAGAAATCAAATGGACAAGACTCGCTGAGAAGGAAAAACCAGCAGGGGGATACTTCCTTCGGTATTCAAAAGAATCCCTTGATGAAGAGCAAATTTGGAACCTATATAACCTTACCAGAGAAGTTGAATCTAGTTTCAGGTGTTTGAAAACCGATTTAAACACCGGCCAATACATCACCAAAAAGACCAAAAAGTAGTGTAAATTAAACTCTGTCTGGCAGTATGGATCTCGATGATCATCGCCTCATTATGCTTTTTTCGCTTAAAACTGGACTAGTTAGGCAGCAATTTTAAAGTTATAAAATTCATTCGGCGTTTTCATATTTAAAGCTGAGTGTGGTGCGAAATTGTTGTATTCGTCTACCCAATTTTGAATTTGATCAATGATTACTTGTGCACTATCCAGACAGTTTTCAAACACATAGTCTCTTTTAAATGTACCGTTTAATGCTTCGCACATTCCATTTGACTGAGGAGAGTATGTTGGTGTATTGCAATTTTCTATATTCCATGATTTTAGGCTTTTCAGTAGTTCCTTTTCGATGTACCGTACCGACGGACCGTCAGGACCATTGTCATGTAAAAACTGGAGTTGGTTTTTCGGTGGTAGTTCATCACCAAATCGTAAGAATATTGCTTCTTGAATCATCAATTCTATATCACATGCCTGCATATGTAGTCCAGCTTTCCATGAGATAATTGATCGGTCACAACAGTCAATGATGAATGCCAGCCTGATTTTCTGTCCATTCCAGCATTTGATTGAAGTGATGACGCTTGCCCATCGTGTATTGGACTGCTCAACAGCTATTTTACCCGTATGAGGTCTGGAGCTTCCTCTGGTACGAGAACGAGTGATCAGCAAGCCTTCTTCTTTCATATATCTGTGTACCATATATTTTGAAGCGGTCATTGCATAATCCCTTTCTAGGACAGCTTTTACGCGTGGAGTCCCATAGGTGGCCTTCTTTCCTGCAATCTCAACAATAGCCTCTTTCACCTCTTGCGGAAGGTTTTTGCGTACAGACTTCTGTCTTTGACCATATACCTTGGCTTGGTAGTAGACACTTGATTTGGCAACCCCTAATGTTCTGATTGTTCGATTCATGCTCACTTTGAATTCCCTGGATAGCGATTCAACTTCCTGTTTCGTTGTTGATCCATTTCCAACTTTTTTTTTAAAATCTTGATATCCAAAGTCGATTCTCCCAGCGCCTTTTTCAGCTCTTCATTTTCCTTTCTGAGCATCTCCAATTCTGCTTTGGAATGGAGTTTTCCATCATTCTTAATACTCATTACAGCTCCTGTTTTAGCATCTGAACGCCATTTGTATAGTTGGCTGGCGATTAATCCATGTCTTCGACAAAACTCCGGACAAGATAATCCAGATGATTCCCAATCCTCTACTATGGAGGCCTTTTGAACTGATGTCAATATTCTTCTACCACCTGAGGTAACCCTTGCATTTTTTATTAAGTCTTCTGTCATTTTGTTTCCTGTTTAGGCTACAAAACCAGTCCAACTATTTAAGCGGGTAGGAACAATTACAAGGGCTGGCTGATCAAATCAAGCGGTAATATATCGAACCCCATATTTGGCTAGGTATTATCGCTTATCAGGTGGTCAATTATATCCGCCAAACACTAAAACAGAAGGGCATCAATTACAGTTGGAAAACGATTGTGGAAAAAATGAAAGCCCAGCGCTGTTCTGTGATCAGTATGGATGCCAAAGACAACAAACGCATCCATATCAAGCTATGTCCCCGACCAAATGTAGAGGCGAAAAAAATATATGATGCGCTCAACTTTAAAGACAGACCCTATGTGAGGAAATCAAAAGTTATGACCCGATTATAAAAATAACTTACGTAACTATCTGTATTACAATATGTTGAATAATTCTGTTTTCAAGTTGGGTTAAGTTGAATCTAGACAATAAAACTTTGGTAAAGTTTATTGTCCAAGTTCACCAACTCACTCGAAGAAGTATAATCCTTGGCTCCTAGGTTTTCCCAAATGGTCTGGCCTGTAGATAGGTCAATACAAAAGTTACGACCACCTAATGAAATCGCTATTTTTCCCTCGTAAACTGGATTAAGTGATCGACGATCTAGTGTCTGGTAGGTAGGTCTGAACTGATCTTGCCATTCCCATATTAAACCACTGTCTTCTTTGGCTAAGGCAATGAGTCTGTCATTGCTCTTATTCTCAGCTGATATTAAAGAACTGTAGAGCATCTCAAACTCATCGGATCCCAATTCAATATCTTTTTTTCGCTTGGGCATATTAACTAAGCTAGAGTTATCTCAAACTTATCCTCAATACCTAACTGACACATCCATTTTGAAATTTTGCCATGTTCTTCTGAATAACCTGGATAATGCTTAAATACTGATTGCCTTGCTTCGTTACCAGATAAATAATCTTCAATAATCAACCTTTTTTCATGGTTTGATAAATACAATCTAGCACCTATCCTTTCTCTTAAAATGACTTTACTTTCTTGCTTCATTTTTACACTCTTCTGTGTAAACCTATTTCAGTACAAGTTAAGTTGAGTCATTTCGAAGGGAATGGCTCTTTTTTTGTCATTCAAAATAATCAAAAGGTCATTATTCGTGGAAATACGCTGAAATATAATTGAAGGTAAAGTTTATTTGGTGTAGCGCTATTTAATTTAGCCATTCCTCTAATGAAATATTGAGGGGAGGGTAAATACCCTATTTCATAGGTGATGAGGAGCTTGGAAGATACAAAACCGGATATGTCTGCTTGGTTTTTCATGCCTCTTGTTGCTTAAATTTTAAGATTTCTTCGGTCAATTTTATCTTTTGATGATGGGAGTGGAGATAGCGTAACTGTTCTTTGGAGTCTAGTATCTATCCAACGCTTACTTAATTTTTTCGATCTCTACAGGAAACTAAGCTGGCAAATTCTGGGTTTTTCTATGAACATTCCTTTAGTATTCAAAATCTCTTTTTTTGGTAAAATAAACCTAGGTCTGAGAGAAGAAGCTACAAAATTAAATAGGTTAAAGATGTTTCACGTATCACTCACTTAACTTTTGTTTTAACGATGAAGTAATTAAAACACATAACGGTACTGAATGTATACGTGTTTTATAATCTTCTAGTATCCCAAAAAGAGAAATCACTCTTGATATAACAAAAAATACATCGCGGGAATTGTTCACTTTCTTTGTTGCTAAAAAAACGATTTCTGATGGTTCGTTATTCTTTCTCTAGGGCTTATTATTTTCACCAAAAAACTATAAAAAACTATAAAAAGCTATAGACAGTCTTCCAAGCGCTGATATTTAAACTTATACCCAGTCCGAGCAATTAACCAATCAGAATTAACTATTTTAAACTCAAGGGGAGGTTCTTCAATAAATTGAGGCAATGGCCTACCTAGCTTATCTGCCGCTAACGAATAAAAGTCTCTTTTAAGTGGGTGGTCTGGTGTCGCTACTTGAAAAGTCTCATTCCAAATATCCTTCTCTATGATTTTCTCAATGACGCCTATGCAATCATCAAGGTGGACCAAGTTAACAGGGAGCGTTCCACCCTTGTTGGGTCGATCGTTTGAGAAAAACCTACCAGGATGTCTTTCAGGGCCAATTAATCCTGCAAATCGAAATATTGTCGATGAGAAATTAGTGTCGTTTCTAAATATATCTTCCATTTTTAATAGTGATATTCCAGCTCGACTTCTCGCTTCATAAGTCGCATCTATCTCTGTAACAATACTGTTTGAATTTGGATATACTGAGGTGGAGGATATGAATATAATGTTTTTGATACCAGATTTGATGGCTTCTTGCTTTAAATACAAGAGTTGCTTTTCATGAAAATAATCATCCTCTTGTTGATTTCTTGGTGGGATATTAATAACGATTATATCGCATTTAAAGAAGTCAGATACATCATCTTGCGTTGGATTTAACTTGATTAAGTAGGGTTTAATGCCATTACTTTTGAGGAGCTCCAGTTTTACAGCAGAAGTTGTACTGCCTTTTACTGTCATGTTATTTTTTACGAGTGATTTTGCTAGTGGTAATCCAAGCCACCCACATCCAATAATGCTGATGGTTTTAGTCACAGAATTTCCGCAGAATTTTCTTCAAAGAGTATTTGATCACCACTGCGAAGCTTCATCCTCTTTCTCGTGTCTACCTTCTTGTTTACCTCTACAAGACCTTCAGAGATTGCTTGCTTGGCTTGACCTCCAGTAGATACCCATCCTAGTATTTTAAGAAGGTTATTTAATTCGATAAAGTCTTCACCTTGTTTTAATTTGAACTTTTCCATGAGTAAAATTAAAGTGTATGATAATCGTAATGGTTGAAAAAGGATTTTATATCAGTACTTCATCATAAAATCATTGAGATTTATTCCTTTATCCAGGTCCAACTTTTTTCTTAACCTATATCGAGCAATCTCAACCCCTCGAACTGAGATTTTCAGAAGATTGGCAATTTCTTTCGTGCTCATATTTATCCGTAGGTAAGCACATAGCTTCGTTTCTTGTGGTGTGATTTTTGAATAATCGGTTTGTATACGTTTTAGAAAGTCTCCATGAACTTGATCGAAATGCATTTCAAACTGTTGCCAGTCCTCGTCAGCATTGATGTTTCTATCTATATCCTTGACTATTCTGTTGAGGTCAGTTTTTAAACCCTTACCATCCGCGCCTTTGAGTATATCATTAATATGTGTTTTTATGCTATTAATAAATTCATTTTTATCTATTAAATGCATGGTAGAGGTTGCCAATTCTTTATTCTTATGACTTATTTCACTCTTCAACTTCTCCGTTCTTAGTTTTTGAATTTCAGATTGACTTTGCTCAGCCACTTCTTTTAGTTTATTGTCTTTTTGTTCTAGTTCCTGTTTTTGGCGATCTATGAGTGAGTTTTTCTCAAGGATATATTTTTTCTTATTGAGTTTATAGCTAGAATAAATGAATGCTAAAGCCAAAAGAAAGTAAAAAACATAGGCATATTTACTTCTATACCAAGGCGGAAGTATTTTGAAAGCGAAGGTCTTTATTCCCGATTGAGTTTTAAAGACATCCATGGCTTCAATATGAAACATATAATCTCCTTCAGGTAGATTGGTGTATTCTTTAGATGATTTGTCGGACCACACGGACCATTCATCATCGAAACCTTCAAGCCAATATCGATAAGAAGATTTAATTTGATCGTAGGTTACGGCGGCATAAGTAAAATGAATAGAATTATTTTGGAATTGTATTTGAGGGATCGAGTATTCGGGTTGAGATGGAACTATTTTTCCATCATGAGTAAAATTTCCTCCAAATAGGACAGTATCAGCATCATTTAATTTTACAGATCGAAAAAGAAGGTTGTAGGGCTTTGAGGTATAACTTGAATTATCATTATTGTAATGAGCAAATCCATCTTGCGTCGCGAATAGTATGTTGTCTTTGTCAATGATGGAGATGTTTTCTAGGTCATCATTAAGATACGCATGAATTTTATTGAAAATATCACTTTGAAGTGTGAATTTCCCCCATTGATCTTTTTTTATAATCCCAGTCTGGGCTACACTCGTGAAATAAACGTTATTGAATGAATCTTCTTGAAGTTCTCGAACATGATCGCCAGCACTGAATACGTTTTGGTAAGTACTGTCAATTTTGAACAGGTTTGTCTCGTTATTGTATGAATAGATATCTCGCTCTGCGGCAAAAACTAAATTATTGTCAATCACAAAAACATTAATAAGAATATTTGACGGAAATCCACTTTCTTGACCATAGAACTCGGTTTTTGTAATTTCTAGATAGTCACTCGAAAAATCAAATCCAAATACGCCCTTATAGCCGTGAGTCATCCATAACCTCTGGTTTTGGTCAAACGCCATTACTCGGGAGGATTGATCAAAACTTTTATACTTTTTCACGATATCCCATTTTCCCTCGTTTTTCTTCAATAGATACAATCCATTGTAAGCTCCACCGATGATAATGTTTGGATCCTCAGTGGAAATAAAGGTCCACCATCCTGTGTCATTGTTAATATTAACAATTTTATCACTTTCTAACACATAGGCGCCATTATGTGCCGCAACAAAGGTTGCGCCTGAGACACTTTGTATATTATATACTTGACCTTCTATACCATAAATTTTCTCAATGCTATTCGGTGCTGAGTCCAAAGTGGTTTTAGATTTGAACAGGCCATTGTTAGTGCCATAATAAATCGTTTTATCGTTTAGATGAGCAACATATCCAGTTCCTTGAAGTCCAACTTCTTCATTAATAAAGCTAAATGGTGAATTCCACTCAATTTTTGAAATACCATTATTAAGCCCTGCCCAAATATTACCAAAACTATCTTCGTGAATTGCCAAAACAGATCGATTCATCAGCCCTCGACCTTTTGTGAAATGTTTAATAAGTTCCCCATTGGAATTAACAATGTAAAGACCGCCAGCATTTGTACCAATTGCCACATCACCTGTGGAGAGACGCAGACAGGTGTTTATTTTATCTTTTTTAAATTTTTCCAACAATCCTGTCGCCCAGGGTACTATTACACCTTGGTTTATTGAATATAAGCCGCTGTTTCGTGTGGAAACTATGGTTAAGTCATTAGATAATTTAAATATTGAAGAGACTTGTTTCTCTTTAAAGAAACCTGAGTAAGGCATGGGGCCCCAGGTGTGATCGGTTAATCGACTGAGTCCTACATTGTAAAATTGCGTGACAATAGTTTCGTCCAGTAAGAAGATAAATCCGGGCGAGTTATCTAATGGAATAACGGTTATTTGATTATCGTTATACAAAAATATTTTGTTCAAGCTAGCAAACACACAACCGTTTTTATAAGGATATATTTTCCAGATGTCGTCAAAATTTAAATGTTCTTTTGGAATCAAATGGTTTAAAGAATGAAAATTAAAAGTCCCTTTCTTATCAGGGAAGAAAAAACCGATTTCATTTTGTGCGCCGACAAATAATTTACCGGAATGGTGAGAGTAAACAGACCTCACCTTTGTTGTTTTATCTGTTGAGTATTTTTTCCAAGATGTTCCATCGTACTCTAACATGCCCAGATTATTTGCTACGTAAATAAGCCCACGATAATCTTCCAAAATATCATAATTTTGGATTCCCCCATAGTAGTCTGAAGTACTAAAGTTTTGAATAATAGGTAAGCCTAATCTTCCTTTAAAAGATTGACCTTCTACTACACTTGATGTAGTGACAATTACAGCAATAAGATAATGTCTAATCTTCATAAGAAATTTATGTTGTAGTGAATATAGTCAAAGCAGTCTTTTTTTTCAAATCTTTTAAATTCGCTATTAAAAAGACCCTAAAACTTGATAAAATGACAATTAGACATATTTTTTAGGACTGAATGATGTAGTAATGAGAAAGTCATAGAAAGTGCTTGATGTATACTTGATGAATAAGAAATTGCAATTAAGTTGTTACGAATAGTTTAAATTGTGATTCAATAATTAAGGGAAAAGAAGTTTCTCATGATTCTAAACCAAAAAGTGATTGATATGAAGAAAAAAGCAATTGACCATCTAAGGATGGTTGGTCTATTTAGTCTTGTTTTAATCGCAGCGACCTTTATTAGCTGTGACGAAGAGACGGAAGACCCCACTCCAACTACAGGTGATGCTCCTGTAGCAAGTTTTCAGTTCGCAGTAAGCGAAACGAATTTTTTAGAAGTTGCATTCACCAACTTTTCTCAAAATGCAACAAGCTATGCATGGGATTTTGGTGACGGTACAGGTACGAGTACAGAAGATGAGCCGACTTATGCTTATGCAGAACAAGGGACGTACACTGTTAAACTTACAGCGACCAATGACGCAGGAGAATCTACTGAAAGAGAAAACACTTTGAATGTGACGGATCCTAATGCGGCGGCTGGAATTTTAACTGGCTCTGCAGGAAAAGCTTGGCAGTTATTAGCTGATGTGTCTATGGGTTCTTATCCGATAGAAGTAGGTCCTAATGCAAGAGATCAAATATGGTGGGCTTTCGGTCTTGCCGAAGAATTGTGTGTTCGAGAATGTATTATGGACGATACATGGACGTTTAACACGGATGGAACTTTTACTTTTGATAACCATGGTGACTTCTGGGGTGAAGGTGGTGTTTGGCCAGACGAGCTAGTTGGTTGCTTTGACGCAACTAATTCTGCGAATTATGTAGGTAACTCTGGTCAAGATCTGTCTGCATGGGCAAATGGTACGCATGCTTACGTTTATGATCCTTCATCAGCGACATTAACGATCACTGGAGGATTTTTAGGATTAACGAAAGTGGGTACTTCTGCTGAGTTCGACAGGCCTCAAGCGTCTGTTACTTATAAAGTGGTTAAGGCGATTGATAGCGAAGTGGATACATTGGTATTAGAAACTGATTTAGTTGATGATGGTGGATACTGGTCTTTTACTTTAGTTAGTTATGACAACACTGCAAGTCAGATAGTTATTGACGAATGTGCTGCTGTCGAGTCAGTAAATGTTAATTTCCAAGTAAACATGGCGGAATATCCAGAGGCATATACTACTGTATACGTCAGTGGTTCTTTTAATGGATGGACTGGAGACGGATTTCCTTTATCTGATGATAATGGAGATATGGTTTATGAAGGTACTGCGGAGATAGCTGTTGGAGATCATGAATATAAATTCACTTTAGATGACTGGGCTGTTCAAGAAGAGTTTGTTGAAGGTACTGAAGGTACAATCACGAAAGACGGCTTTACTAACAGATTATTAACTACGGGAACTACGGATCAAACGCAAGGACCTTTCTGTTGGAATTCTTCTTCAAATTGTGATGTGTTAGTTACCGCTGCTGATATACAAAGTAAAGCATGGAAACTAGAAAGTATCAGAGTTGGCGAGAGCGAAGCGGGTGCAGGTAACTGGTTTGCAAGTGATGCTGCATGGAATGAAGGAAAAGATTGTATTTTTGATGATACGTTCACTTTTGGTTCTGACGGAATGCTTGCAATAAACATTGGTGATCAAATGTTCGGTGAGGGTTCTATGGAAGGGTTTGATGCTGATGGATGCTACAATATCGCAGATGTTCCTGCTAACCTTCAAGCTTGGACTGGTGGTTCGTTTGCTTATGCTTTCACTGCCGCAGAGGCTGGGGCTAATGCAAAAGTAGCTGTAACAGGAAAAGGTGCATATATTGGATTCTTCAAAGGAGCAACTGCCGCAGAACTAAAAGAACCGGTTGATGGAACAATTACTTATGAAATTATTTCTTATTCAGAGAAATCAATGGATGTGTCGGTTGACATTAGTGCTGATCAGAACGGTGGTGCTTGGTGGACTTATACTTTAATAACAGAATAAACTTCATACTTTTATTTTAGTTTTAATATTTTGGGATCGCTACTAGGCGATCCCAAATATTCATTTTTAATTCAATCAATGTGAAGAAAATAGATATTGCATTCTTATTAGTCGTATCGTTTTGTGCCTTTCTTTCGTCCTGCTCTAGTGATGAAACCGATACTAAAGAAATTGAAGTAATGCCCCCTACAATAGCGGTTGCAGATACTTCGGTGACAGAAACCAATTTAAATTTTGTTTTAGAACTTCCTGTTGAACTGTCAAAACCCACGAGTGAAGTGGTGATTTTGAATTATGCGACAGAAGAAGGAACTGCAGAATCAAATAAAGACTACACAGCCATAGATAATAGTCAACTTATATTTTTGGCAGGAGAAACTACCAAAATAATAGAAATTACTATCAGAGGAGAGCAATTCGTAGAGGGTGATGAAGTATTTTTCATTACTTTTTCGCAAGCTGCAAATGCGACGATTGTTGACGACAGAGTAGCAATCACGATTAAAACTGATGATGAAGACAATAATTCTGCAGGCGTGTTGAATATTCCTACTACAGGATACAGCACACCAGAAGCGTATGACAATATGACTTTGTCATGGAGTGATGAGTTCAATGGGTCTGCTATCAATACAAATGATTGGAAATTTGAGATTGGCGATGGTTGTCCTAACCTCTGCGGTTGGGGTAATGTAGAATTACAATATTATACAGCTGAAAATGCTTCTATAGTTGATGGAAATCTTGTAATAGAAGCAAAAAAAGAAAGTAAGGGTGGAAAATTTTATACCTCTACACGAATGATTACAAAAGGATTACAATCCTTTAAATATGGTCGTGTTGATATACGAGCATCTCTTCCGTATGGTCAAGGCTTGTGGCCAGCTTTATGGATGTTAGGTGAAAATATTGATGAAGTTGGCTGGCCGAGATGTGGTGAAATTGATATTGTTGAACTAATAGGTGGTGCAGACCGTGATAATGAAGTACATGGGACAGTCCATTTCCAAAACGGGGAGAACAACTACCAGTATATTGGAAACGGCTATGAGCTAAGTAGCGGTATTTTCAATGATAACTTTCATGTATTTTCCATTGTATGGACGGAGAACCAAATCGAGTGGTTTGTTGATGATGTTAAGTATAGCACGTTTTCACTAAATGCTACATCAAGGGCTGAATTTCAGGAAAAATTCTTTTTTATCTTTAATATCGCTGTTGGTGGTAATTGGCCAGGAAACCCCACAGTTTCTACTGTACTTCCTCAATATATGGTAGTCGATTATGTTAGAGTCTTTCAACCTGAATAAACGGTGGAACCGATAATTTTTATTTAAAACAAATATGAAGAACAAAATTTTACTCACATTATTTATTGGATTCTGCTCCATAATATCCTATTCACAAGAAATAGGGTCTGTTTCAGGAACAGTCAGCGACTATGAGACTGGAGAAACAATTCCCGGAGCTACCATTTTGGTGAAAGGCTCAGGGTCTAATGGCACAGTCACTGACTTTGACGGCAACTATAGATTATCTGGGATAAAACCAACCGATATTCTTACTTACTCATTCATAGGATTTACTCCTGTGGAGGTTGAGGTTGGAAATCAATCGATTATCGATGTTGAGTTAGACTTAAACGTGACTGCACTAGAAGAAATCGTAGTAATCGGTTATGGTACCCAAAAGAAAAAGGTCGTAACAGGTGCTATCGAAAGTATCTCAGCAAAAGAAATATCAGCCTTACCTGTTGTTAGGGTAGATCAAGCTCTGCAAGGACGAGCAGCTGGTGTTCAAGTATTGAATCAATCAGGTCAGCCTGGAGAGCCGCCAGCAATAAGAATTCGTGGTATTGGTACTGATGGCGATTCTGCACCTTTAATATTGGTGGATGGTATTGCAGTCAATAGTATTGATAATTTAAGCCCTTCTGATATTAAATCAATGGAAGTGCTGAAAGATGCAGCTTCTACCTCCATCTACGGTGCAAGAGCGGCTAACGGAGTTATTCTAATCACGACGAAAACAGGAACTAAAGGTAAAATGTCCGCTACCTATTCAGGATTTGTCGGTGTTCAAAACGCTGCTAAAAAAGTAGATTTATTAAATTCGAATGAGTACATAGAATTAATGTCAGCAGCAGGAGCAAGAAGCCTAGAAGGAGTAGATTTCGATCCAAACATGGTTGCTGTAAATAATACCGATTGGCAGGAAGCCTTATTTACGGATAACGCACCTATAGAGAGTCATTATATAGGCGTAGAGGGAGGTAGTGAAAAATCTACTTACGCTGGGAGTGTTTCTTATTTTAACCAAGAAGGTATCATTGGAGGGGACAAGTCAAAGTTCGAAAGATATACTGCCAGGTTAAACACTAGAACTGAGTTGAATGATTATTTTAGTTGGGGAAATATGCTTTCCTACACGCATCTTGTAACGAGAGGTGTTACAAGTAATGGATCATTTAATGGAGCCTATAGCAGTGCTTTGAACTTAGATCCTTTAACTGCTGTATATGAGACCAATTCGGATAACCTTTTATTACCTCCGTACTCGAACAATCCCGTTCTTAGAAATTCGAATAATCAATATTATGCGATTTCAGAAAATGTTGGCGGTGAAGTCGTTAATCCATTAGCTAGACTGGAACTTCAAAACCAAGTGGTTACAAAAGATCAGATTCTTGGAAATGTATTTGCACAAGTAGAACCGATTAAAGGGTTACAAATAAAATCTTCAGTAGGTCTTGATTTAAACTATCTTGATTTTAGTTCATTTAGAGATTTCTATTATCTGACTGAAACCTTTAATAACGTAGCGGCAACTTCCGTGAGTAAGCAAATTCAGAAAAGCTCTGTCTTTCAATTGGAGAATACGGCAAATTATAGCAAAAGGATTGGCCCACACAACTTCAATTTTTTAGTAGGAACTACTCTTTTAGATAACAGATTTGAAAACCTCGGTGGAGGTGGCCAAGGAATTAATACCAAAAACCCGAACTTAATTTATTTGGATCTCGGAGTTGACTCAACGCAAACGTCTTTCGGAGGGGCAAATCGAGTGACTAGATCTTCCTTATTCTCGAGGTTATTGTATGATTATAATGATAGAGTATCGCTTTCAGTAACACAAAGAAGAGATGGTTCATCAAACTTTGGTAATAATAATAAATGGGCAAATTTTTTCTCTTTTGGAGCAAGCTGGGTCATCAATGAAGAACCATTCTTTCCGAAAATAAGCTTTTTAAGTCTCTTAAAATTAAGAGCATCATGGGGACAAAATGGTAATGATCGAATTGATCAATTTTTATATGAATCTCTCGTTGATTTTAATGTAGCGTATATTTTAAATACGGGTGCAGTTAATGGTGCAATTCCTCAGTTCTTAGAAGATCAGGATATTAAATGGGAAGCTTCACAACAAATTGATTTTGGACTGGAAACTGGTTTCTTTGAAAATAAGTTGACGGCTACCATGGATTATTACAAAAAAACAACCAAAGATCTACTACAACCTGTAACTGCCATTGCCACTCTGGGACAGGATCTAAGGGTTTCGAATATTGGTGAAATGGTCAATGAAGGATTTGAGCTTACTGCAACTTGGAGAGATGACATTAAGGATTTGAGTTACTCGATAAGTGCCAATGCCACGTACAATAAAAATACGATGACACGTGTAGCTAATGAAGCTGGTTTTCTTGAAGGTGCTTCATGGGCATTAGCAGGAGAGGTAACAAGAACAATAGAAGGCGAGAGCGTGGTATCTTTCTTTGGATTCAAAACGGATGGAATTTTCCAAAACTCGTCAGATGTTTTCGGATACATAAACGCTAGTGGCGATCCAATCCAACCTAATGCGGCTCCTGGTGATATAAAGTTCGTGGATGTCGACGGTGATGGAAGGATCACGGATGCAGATAGAACAGTCATTGGAAGTCCGCTACCAGATTGGACTTTGGGATCGAATCTGTCGTTAAACTATAAAAACTTTGATTTTTCTGCTTTGATTATCGGTCAATTAGGCCTTGAGATTTTTAATGGTATGAATCGTCCTGACATACTCACCTCAAATCGTCAATCATGGATCATGGATAGATGGACAGAAGAAAATCCAAGCAATGAAATTCCAAGATTTGTAGCTGGTGATGGAAACGAAAACTATACAAGAGCAACTGATATGTTAAATATCGAAAATGGATCTTATGTTAGATTGAAAAACATTCAATTTGGTTACAGACTTCCATCTGACTTTTTGGAAAGAATTAAGTGTTCGAATTGGAGAGTATATATTTCTGCTGAAAACTTATTGACGATTACAGGCTATAGCGGAGCAGATCCTGAAGTAGGATCCACATCAACAAATGGTAGAATAAATATCAGAGATACTGGAATTGATAGAGGAATTTATCCTCAGTCTCGTACTTTCAGGTTTGGAACCTCAGTGACCTTTTAAGAAATTATCAATCAATAAATACTTATTGTTATGAAAAAAATAATTGTAATATTATTAGTAGGTATAACGTTCAGTTGTTCCGACGATTATTTAACAGTTGACCCACAAGCGACACTTTTCTCAAGCGAATACTTTAGCACATTGGAGGAAGTAGAGGCCGCTCTGTTTTCTACTTATGATGTTTTAGGGCATCAGAAGGGTACAAATTTTGCATGGGCTCCTCCGCTAATTTTATCCGAAATATTATCGGACGATGCGATTGCTGGAGGCCAAGACGCTGGAGATGGAGCAGAAGAAGATGAATTCAATACTTTTAGTTTTTCAACAAGTAATGACATTGTTCGGTCGTTGTGGAAGAAGAATTACTTTGGGGTTTATAGATCAAACTTTACCATCGAAAAAGCTGAACTATTAGAAGAGGTAGATCTAGATAAACTCACTAGAATAATCGCCGAAGCGAAGTTCCTAAGAGCCTATTTTAATTTCGAATTGGTACGGTTTTTTGAAAATGTGCCTTTGTTTACAGAAGTAGCTACAGGTATTAAGGATGGAAATAGACCACAAGTAGCACCATCACTGGTTTACAATCAAATAGCAGCTGATTTAGTAGATGCTATTCCTAATTTATCTGAAATTATAGGAACAGGGAGAGCGACAAAGTGGAGCGCACAGGCCTTATTGGCAAGAGTATATTTGTTTGAAAACGGTGTATATGGAAGTGGCTTAACGGCCAATGGAACATCCATAGATGGTGCCTACGTCCTCACGCAGCTAGAAGACTTGATAAACAACAGTGGTCATGACTTATTACCTATCTACTCAGATATTTTCTCAGGTTCAAATGAATTCAGTATCGAAAGTGTCTTTGAAATATCTTACGGAGGAGCACCGGTCAATGGAGATTGGGGTTCTGAGCAATATGTTGAAGGAAACTTGGCTGCTCAGATGATGGGGCCAAGAGTCACTGGAAGTCAGATTTACTATAGAGGATGGGCTTTCGGAATGCTTACGGAAAAACTCGTGAATGATCTACAAGGTGATCCAAGGTTTGACGCGACTGTTTTAACGGAAGCTGCGCTTCTATCCGAATCAGGGACCACCATAAACACAGGCTCTTATCAGTATACAGGGTACTATAACAATAAGTACACTACAAAATTAGTAGACAGAGGTATTCGAGGAACACCAGAGCTTCATAATACGAGCAATCAGCGGGTGATTCGATTTTCAGATGTGCTTTTAATGGCTGCTGAAATTGGACAAAACGTAGCGTACATTAATAGAGTGCGCGCTAGAGTGGCTTTACCCGATGTTGTAGCTTATTCTGAAGATGCATTGTTAGCGGAAAGACGTCTTGAATTATCCGGTGAAGGTTTGAGATACTTTGATCTATTAAGACAAGGAGTGACTGTTGCAGCATCCGAACTGAATATCAGTGGAGAATATGGGCAGTATTATACTGGTAGAGCGGAAATTTATGATGTTCAGTTTAATTCAACATCAAGAGGATTTTTACCAATTCCACAGGTAGAAATAGACCTTTCAGGTGGTAAACTTTTACAAAATAGCGGTTATTAATAAAATTAGCCTTTAAGTAAATACTTAAAAGCATATAAAAAATTTAGTTGTTCTGTTGATTTGAGGGTTTTTTGTTTCACGTAAAGTGAAATCAAAAAACCCTTTTTATTGTAAAATAAGCTCCGTTTTACATCTATGATAATCAAAAAAAGGGCAGTAGCAAAACTATAATATTGTCATAAAGTCATCCGATTTGACGTCAGTATCACTACTATAAAAGGACAGTGAATGTTGTTGAATTGTTGGAATAGGCTAAATGATTTGCATTTTTAATAATCCACAATATTCCAACATAATAATAATAGGCCAAACATTATTTGGGTAAATAGCCCATTGGATGGGCACCAAAAAAGCCAGTTCAGATATCTGAACTGGCTTTTTCACTAGTGAGAATGAGAAATAATTAAAATTTCAAATTACCATCTTTATCCCAAATTCCCCAGTATGCTCCAACATCACCTTCATCTCCAACTTTCCAAGACTCATCGAATGAGGTAAAGTAGAATATTTCAATATCCTCTTCCTTAGACCAGGTTTGTGCATTAATGAAATACTTCATGGAATTAACATCTGAAGGATGCGCGCCTCTCAAGCCGGTACCTTCACTTGGCCAACCTGTTTCAGAAATAATTACTTTTTTGCCATTTCCAGCTTGTACTGCCTGCTGAAACATTTGCTTCATATAGAGCAATGAATAGTCATTATGACAAGCTTCCCAATAAGGGTAACAGTTGGCAAGAATAACGTCACATGCCTCAGTAATTTTGGGTTTTATTGCAAACTCATAATAGGCATCAACATAACCAACAGGTATATCTGGAATAGCATTTTTCACCTCGTAAATATGTGCTAAGAGCTCCTCTTCTGTTAAATCATTACGATACAATACTTCATTTCCCACAGCTGCTATATCAACATAGCCTTCTTTAGCCAATTTGATCAGTCCTTCGATTTCTAGTTTATTCTGATCTTGTTCCTTACCAAGCCATGCACCCACAAGGGTTTTAATGCCAAACTCCTTAGCTATCTTTGGTATCAGTTCATTTCCTTCAATACATGAAAACGAACGAATCCATTTAGTGTAAGGACTGATAATAGCCATTCTTGCTCTAATCTGATCCTCTGTGAGGAGATCTCCTGGTTGCTGACCTTCAGTATAAGCACTAAAGCAAAGGCCATGCATTCCTCCTTGGAGAACATGTGCGAATAAATCTTTTATTTCTTCCGTCGACTTATTGGCATAGTTGGTCCCTATAAGGCTGGAAATTTGTTCTGGTCTATATGACATAGTATTATTCGGTAATTAAGTAATGTGATAAGTGATTATTATTTAGAGTACTCCTCTTCTTTCTACTAATTCAGCTTTTATTTCTCTGGCTCTTTTTTCATCAAGGTTATATCCCCACATGACGAGAATGGCTATACCTGCCGTTAATGATGGTATAATCACATCAGCTAAACGTAAACTATTCATTGTCTCAGCTGTTTGCGTAGCAGCATTTCCATCGAAACCTACCGCCTTTAAGACTGCACCACCTAAAACTAGCGCAAGTGCTTGACCTAATTTTACCATCCACCAATAAATAGCACCAAAAGTACCCTCTTTACGTGGCATGCCATTGTTTAATTCGTCTAAGTCACATACATCTGCCGTCATGCTCATCATAAGCGTGAATAACCCTCCTAAACCAAAGGCCATAAACGGTATTGGCATAAACATTAACCATGGATTACTAGGATCAAACCCCCACCATTTAAGCAGATAACCTACAATAGAGATAGCTGTTGTATAAATAAAAGCTTTACGTTTCCCGTGATTATTTGCAATCCAAGTAACAATGGGGATTACACCAAAAGCGGTAACAACTGCGGTTATTGTAGAAAACCATGCGGGCCAAGAGCCAGCGCCTGCAAAATCACCACTAAACATGTAATAAACGATGATAAAAAAACTGAATGAAGCGACCATTTGAAAGCCATTAAAGACCAAGAATGTGGCACCACAAAGCTTCATAAAAGGTTTGTTTTTAGAAACTTGCAATATGCCCTGAAAAAGATCTTTTAGATTGGAGAACATTGTACTAAAGGTGATTTTCTTTCTATTTTCCATATGGGAAGAATCTATGCCCTTACAAAAAATTGCAGGTAACAATCCTAAAACAATACAAATACCACCGACAATTACGGAAAGTTGCTGCACGCCAAGAGCCTGTGTTGCAAATATGTCCGGGTCTGCAATAATTACCCAGAACCAAGGCACTACCATCCAAGCAATCTGTGCAACTGTTTGCGAAAATGCCATGAGACGAGTCCTTTCATTGTAATCAGAGGTCATTTCATAACCTAAACCAATCAATGGTGTAGCAAACATGGTATTTCCAATTAAAAAAACCATAGATAAGATTAAGAAGTACCAGAAATTAAACATTTGTGTATTCTCTGGATCTAATTGCCATAAAATAGCAAAAAGCACACCGCTTAAAATAGCTCCTATAAAAATATAAGGCCTTCTACGACCCCATCTTGATGTTGTATTATCCGAGATAAACCCCATAATAGGGTCTGTTAGCGCATCGAAAATACGAGGTAGACCACCTAATAATCCGGCTAAAAATGGGTCCATTCCAAATGCGGTCAATAAAAAAAACATGAATATTGCCAATGATCCAGGCAATAAATTTAAAACTAGGTGACCTGCGCCAAATGCCATTTTTTGACCTAATGGCACTATATCCTTCGCAGATGTTTTAATATTTGTCATTTTTTTAAAATTAGGTTAATATCTGATTTTTTGAGGTGTAAACAATTAAATGATAATTGTCTGAATTGCTTGCGAATTGATGGTAATAGATTTGAATTTATCGCCTAAGTTAATTTTGACATCTTGCGCTTCTATTCCTTCATTAAATAGAATGATCACTATCGAACCATCCTTGTTTTGTGCGGCTGTAGCCATTAACACATCATTGGAAAGCTCGAAACCAATTCTCTGAGCACCTGGTCTGATGTACTTACTAAAATGGCTTAGTGTATAATAAATAGGAGTGAGGTAGACTTCATCGGCATCTGGATCAACAATAATAGGAGCGACACACCAGTTCTTAAACCAGTTAGGACCGCCTTGCCTGTCAAGTACCATATTCCAGTCAATCCAGCCGTCAACCCAGTTATTTAAACAACCTATAATATCTCGTGCATATCTATTCACAGGAGCATATTTCGGGTGTAAGTATTTTTGCTCTTCAGGAGCCCAATCCCAACCCCAATCTGTGGCTTCTTTGGACCAGTACCATTTATCGTCCTTCCATTTAGGTACTTCCGAATCTGCACATGCCTCTGATTGAATTAAGTATTTATCAGGCGCTGCATTATGTGCATATTGGAGTGAGGATGGGAAAAAGTCGTAGGTACTTGCATACCAATGAATAGCTGTTCCATCGAAATATTTTGTGGAGGCTTCATCACGGTACATTTCATCTACCCAATCTTTTAATTCGTCACCTCGATTTTGATCATATCCAAGAATTTTTACGTTATGTCCGTCTTTCTCCATTTGTGGTCCAAGATTGCTCACGACAAAATCAGTCATTTCCTTAGGGGAGAAATGCATGCTTTCCCAATTCTTATTATTACCAAGAGGCTCGTTTTCTACAGTAAATCCCCAAATATCAATGCCTTCTAACTTATAAGCATTGATGTACTTTGAGAAGAAAAGTGCCCATGTTCCATAATGCTCTGGAAGCAGTTTTCCTCCAAGCCAGTCATTATTGTCTTTCATCCAAGGTGGTGCGGTCCAAGGGGAGCTGAGGATTTTGAAACCCTCACTAGACTTATCCATCGCACCTTTAATCATTGGAATAAGATCTTCTCTGTCTTCGTCAATTGAAAAGTGTTCTAATTTGTCATCACCAGCTATCGGTGCGTACGAATAGTTTGACAAAGAAAAGTCACAAGAATTCATATGGGTTCTTGTAAGAGAATATTTAGCACCACTGTCACCAAAATAAGCTTCTAAAATACTTTCTCTGTTTTCTTCGCTTAACTTATTAAGAAGAGACGCAGAAGCCTCAGTAAATGAACCACCAAACCCTGTTATTTTCTGGAATTTTTGTTCTGGAATGATAGCTAATTGGATAGCCTCTTTACCAGTGTTAAATGTTGTCAGACTTGTCATCTTATTCCCATTTGCAGAGGTTTCGATGACCTTCAAGTCGAGATTATCCATATTCGAGTTACAGCTAAATACTATAAGCACGAGGCTCGCTAGTATGATGATTGTATTGATTTTTTTCATAGCATCATTTTTTGGAGATAGGGATTGTTTTGTACTATCAATGAACTTGCATATGCCCAGATTTAGAAGGGGGAACTAGCACATCCTTCATCAAATCTTTTTTACTGCCCTTGTATGTTTTGGTGATTTTATTACCATTTCTTGTCAACCCATTAAACACACCTTGATCAACTAAATCCCAAAGAGGATACTTTGCTTTTCCATCTATTGTAAACAAACCAAAGTAATTCTCTGAGCCTAAATGGTTGTTGGCGTCCTTCCATTTTTCGTTGAAGGCTTCAAAATAGAAACATGATATTCCCGCTTCTTTAGTCCAGTCTCTCAACAAGTCGTAGAAGCGTCCTTGCTTATACTCGTCCGTAGCTCTAGAACCTTTTGGTCCATAATGACCATTTGATACTGTTGCCCAACCAGTTTCTCCAATATGTATAGTTTTGTCTATGCCTAAACTTGACATGTAGTTCGATACAGAGTCGTAATGAGATTGGGTAAACTCCAATGCTCTCTGCATCGAAGCATTAATCTTATCAATGTATTCAATATCTTCTTCCTCTTCTGGAACATACCAAAAATCAGGATTATAGTGGGAATTGTGATATGGATAGCTATGTATGGATACATAATCGACTGCATTCATCAATTTTGCTAAATCTTCCGTATGGTACTCAGCATCAGCACCTCCCCAAGAGGCGAAATCATCCGATGATGTGATCCATAAGTCTTCAGATAGATCTCCTGATTTCTTTAGGTTTTGAAGGTGATTAACCCATTTCAATATTATCGAAGGCTGAACAAAATAACTTTCTGCCCATTTCACCATTGCTTCATTGCCTACGGCGATAATTTTGACGATTTCGGGATATTTTTTGGCCAGTGCCACAGCTCTGCCAATTTCACCTTCATTTTGCGCACTTTCCACATTATGATCTGGCGCTAATTCTGTCCATGCATTTTTACAGTCGATCCACGCACCTAACATAATGTACATTTCGAAATCCGAATTCGCCGTTTTCAATTCACTTATCGCCTGCAGGAGGTTTGGAACCATTTGCAATTGCACATTGTAAGTTCTAAGTACACGAACACCCATGGCGTGCAAGATTTTCATATCCTCTTTCAATTCGTCAATCGTAGGTTGTATATCACGTGTTTTTTCGCGATATCCACCATATGAAATGGCCAAATAGTCAGGGTTTCCTAATATATCTTTTGCAGTCACTGTAATTTCGTTAGTTGAATGAATTGCTTGTTGGTTATTGCTGGTTTGGTTGCAAGCGCCGAGACCAGATAAAAGAATAAGTATAAATATTTTATTGAGGTAGTGCATCATAAATAGGGTTAGTTTATCGCTTTTATTTCTGCTATTTTTTGAAACTCTCTAGTAGAGTATGTCATGCCAAATCCAAACGGGTACAAGGGTTTGATGGAGTTATCCCAATAATTAGGACCATATTTTTCGTCATAATCTCTTATTGATGATGGCCAAGAATGGGGCAATTTCCCAACAAAATTATAGTCTCCAAAAAGGACTTCAGCTATGCCGTCACCTTCTGACCCTGGCAGCCATGCGGCAATAAATGCGTTAGATTGGTTAATTTGATGAGTAGTCACCAGTGGTCTACCACTGATCAGTATTGTAATGATGTCGATACCTTTATCTGCGTAGTTCTGAATTAATAGTTGATGGCTGTCAGTTAATTCATGCTGATACGCATCCAATTCACCTCCAATATCTCCAAAGAATTCAGCGTAAGGTGTCTCCCCTACAACGATGATAGCTAGCTCAACTTGGGGATCAATTACTTCACCCTTTGGATCAAAGACTATTTCTCCTAAAAAATTCTTCTCGACACCCTCAAGGATAGTAGTCGCTCCCTCATAATTCTCTTTACTTCCCTGCCAATGGATGGTCCAACCCCCTGACTGTAAGCCAGAGCTATTGGCAAAATCACCGACAACAGCGATTTTCTTGATCTTTTTGTCTATTGGCAAAATAGTATTTTTATTTTTAAGTAATACCAGAGATTCTCGCACCGCTTGTCTAGCAACATCTCTATGTTTCTGAATGCCAATCTGGTTGATCAATTTCTTATCGGGAAAAGGATTGTCAAAAAGACCAAGCCTAAATTTCTGTCTTAAAATTCTTTTTACAGCATCATCGATACGACCTATTGGTACGAGATCTTCTTTGACGGCCTTATATAAATCCATCTGAAAATCATCTAAACCACCATCTACGGCCATTACCATATCGATTCCCGCATTTATTACATCAGCTTCTCCGAAACGAGCGTAACCTTTCCAATCAGAAACCACAATACCGTCAAAGTTCAGAGTACCCTTGAGTGTATCCGTTATGAGCGCTTTGTGGGCATGCATGGAGATGTCATTCACTGTATTAAAGCTTGCCATCACTGCACCTACGCCGGCCTTTACAGCTGCTTCGTAAGGAGGAAGCAGAAAATCATTTATTTCTTCCATAGAAAGCGTTGTACTGCCACCCTCCACGCCAAAATCAGTAGACCCATCACCAATAAAATGCTTCGCTGTGGCCATCACTGTCTTAGTATCTCGCAAGTTTCCTTGATGACCTAATACAGAAGCTTCACTAAGCTTGGTTGTTAAGTTTGTATCCTCCGAAAAGGCTTCAAAAACGCGACCCCATTTTTCATTGTACGGAATAGCGATACAAGGTGAAAAAACCCAAGAAAACCCAGTTGCTTGGGTTTCTAGGGCGGTGATTTCCGCAATTCTCTTTACCAATTCCGCATTTCTGCTAGCTCCTAATCCTATGTTATGAGGGAATATAGTCGCACCTTCAAAGGTATTTTGTCCATGAATAGCATCCACGGCAAACAAAAGAGGAATTCCCAAACGAGTAGAAAGAGCCTTCTTCTGCAATGCAATAAACTTGTCTTGCCAATCCTCTGCGCTTTTCCCAGGTAATGGGCCTTCTGTATGTATGACTGAACCAACAAACCTTAGATAGATATCTTGTTCGGCATTTTCATCAAAATGTCGAATTTGACTCATCTGCCCAATCTTTTCATCAAGCGTCATAAGGTTTAACAAAGAGTCGACCTTTTGTTCAATGTTCAAGCCAGCATCTAGTTCACTATTCATTTTTTTTTCATTGCATGCGGAAAAGTTATAAAAGCATAAAAATGCGATTACAATATGACGTTTATAGACACACATTTTTATCTTAAATCGGAGGCTATTATTGAAACGATTATTTTAGATATATCCCCTGTCCTTCTAAAAATCTTATTACTTGTCTCTCGATCTAAGATCAGGCTTTCATTAACTATTTGTGTTCCATCATTAAAAAAGACTTCAGTCGATTTTTTATCCTTTAATTGATAGATCATAGGAATTTGACAATAACTGAAGCACAGAGAATTTGCCTCTAAATCAATGGATAATATGCTCGAAGAGATATCCACAAAGTCTATCGTTTCTTTTTCTGTTAAGAATTCATTTTTCCTCAATAGGCAAGGGTTGAATTTAAGACTTCCATTTTCTACAAAAATGCCGAGCTCACCAAATCTACAAAGTATGTCCTCCTTCACTTGACCAGTCATTCCTGGTTGTTGCGCGCCTTTTCCAGCAGGAGTATGGGAATAAGGGTCCGTTGGAAATGCACCATAGAGTGCTGGTGATTTATGAATGCCTATACTCTGATTTATCTCGTAATAATGCTCTAAAAGACGACCTACGGTTGCTTCACTTGCTTTTTCATCTATTGCTTTTAGGCAGCATTCCTGAACAGCAAGCTGTAGTTTGGAGACCATATGCCAATAAATAGAGCCTAGCCCTTCATAGCCAAAGAATGTTCCAGAACGGCCAGTGAAAGCTTTATGGTTAAAAACCTCTTCGAAAACCGCTAATGCGTCATCAGTTTCACTTTTAACCAAAGGATGATATTTTTCATTCAATGACTTCAAAGCATTGCTTAAATCATTGGCATTTTTAAAATTATCATTGAAATGAAATTCTCCATCAACATCTTTAATGATGATTTGATGGTTTCCATTTTCTACAAGTGCGCTAAAAAGTGTGGAGTTAGCTATCGCTTCTTTTGGAATCGTATTTTTCTCAGTGAATCCTGGCAGATCTTTATTAGGGTATAGCAAATAGCTATATTGATCTGGACGGAATAATTTACTCGACTTTAATGCATCTAATACATTTAAAGCATCGTCTGAAGGTAAATATCCAGAGCTCAGGACGCCAACTTGACCTTCTAACATTTCACTCAAATAAGAGATCTTAATTTTATCATCTCCACTGACTGTCATTAAGTTGTAGGCATGAAAAAGATTATCAGCTCTCTTGTTCTGTCTAATAGAATGTTCCAAAAATAGATTAGAAACTCGCGTAAAGACCCTTAATTCATCAATGCTGATACTTGTTTTGTTTCCACTAAAGTGGTGCTTATATATTTTCTCTCTGTATTGACTGCCTGCTCTCCCGAGACGGTCAAGAATAGTTCTTCTATCCTCATCGCTAAGTGACGCTTGGAGCTTGTGCTCGTTACTCGTGAGCGTTAATAATATAGACTCGAAAAAGCTTTTCAACTCTTCAGAAATCTGCAACTCGGTTTTGGACGTTTTTTCAAATATACTGTCAAAGAACGTCAGAAATCTTCTCAAATAGTACAACGTCACCATGGAGACTCCATTTCCAACAAGGGCATTGTTTGCGTCATTCCATTCAGGCCTTTGTGTATTCATCCAGATGCCTCCTTCAGGAATGAAGTTTGACATTTTGGCTAATGCTGTTGCTAGAATTTTCTCAATAAAATTAACATGATGAATGTTTCCATTAACATCTGTGTGTAGTACACTATCTGCACCGAGATCCTTCCAGCCTTTTTTAATCTTATGATCAAGGTCATCATCAAAATCAATAGTGTCTTTAGGATTTTTTAGAATATCACTGTAAGGCTTGATTTTGTAAGGAACATTCGCATAAACGAACATGTCATGCTCTATGTAACTGTCCAATTGACCCGGATTATGGCGCTCGGCAAATTCTAGGAATTTGAGTAGGTATATGATTTGATGATCGCCCCAATAGCCGATATAAGACCAAGGATCATCAGGCTCGATTGTTTCCCAATCAATCCCATTTTTCGTAACTCTATAAGGGTTATATCCATCGAAAGTAGAGGCATTCAGAAATTTGAAAATCATCCCATCAGTGAACTCAGGGTAGGAGTGTGCCAATGCTTCCCAGTTTTGGAAAATATCACGCCAATTTCCTTCGTAATCCAAGACTTTGGAGCCGTCGTGTTCGTTTTGAGTATTAATGGAAAAATTATTCCATGGTCTACTCGGATCACCATGCCGTCTACTGAATTTAAGAGGAAGGTATTCCAAACTTAATCTTTGGAAATCAATATTTTTATTTTGAAAAACGATTTCTTTTAATTTACTCACTGAAAAAGCATCAGGAAGTGTATTGAGTTGTGATTTGACGGAGGTCAATACATTTTTATTGAGTTTTGATAAATACTCAGCAAAATCAACTTTTTCAATAGTGTAATTATTGTCAAAAATCCCACCTCTCATAATATTGAAAAGTGAATTGGCGAAATGGCGCGTATCTCGAAGTTTATCTGCCGTTAACTGAAGCCCGTCTGATCCGGCATTCAGTGAAATTAGATTTCGTGTGCCTAAGTCAATATCCTCCGAAATTTCCGTAAGAAGATCTTTATTATTTAATATTTTTTGCGAAAGTGAAGCAATAGATGCATGATTTTGATTGACATCAGTGACGATTGACCAATTGGTTTCCTCTCCAGCAGCTAGTGTTACATCTGTATAAACAAAATACGCACCTTTTTCTGCTTTGACATCATTCTCTTGGACAGGTTTTTGTCCTCGTCTAAAATGCTCCAGCTGTAAAGAAGAGACTAAGTATTGAGGATTGTCAATTCCCATAGACCAAGCGATATTAGCCTTCAATGCCTCACTCGGTTCTGCTTTATCGACAATGACTGCACTAAGGGCAAAAATACCAAGACCTACATTTTCTTTTAATTCATTTCTCTTATAAGCGTCGACGAGATTACTTCTTTGGTTTTGAAGTTGACTGCCTACATAATACGGGAGTATATTCTGAATGCCATCTATGAAGGAGATATCAGTAGGGGCTTCATTTCCATTAATCAATGTGCCTTTTTTAATAAAACCAAATTTATTGCTTGAATTCCATTGGTACCTAAAGGTGAGCTTCAAATCATGATTGATTTCTTCAAACATGACTTTGTTGCCGTAGATGTTTTTATATAGATTTCTTGTAATGCTATATAAACATGAAAAGCGCTCAGAAAATGGTTCCCAAATATGAGTTTTATCGTCTTTTTTCACTTGAAATATAGACTTACTTCCAGTATTTTCTACCGATTCAATGATTTTGTCGTCGGTATAATAAGGGAAAAGAGCATTTTCAGAATCCTTTCGACCTGCACTTAAACCTCCATTACTACCAATAAACATCCAGTGATTAGCATCACTGACGATGCTCATGAAAAAAGTTCTCATGGCATTCACATCGGAGATCTGCTGAAATTGCTCTCCGTCTATGGTTACCCTATTCAAAATTGGTTCGTTCACTTTTATAGATTGGTTCATTAGATTGACTATTCTTTCTTTTCTAGGATTTACTTGGTCAGTAGGTTTTCCACCTCTTCTAAGGTTTTTCCTTTTGTTTCGATTATATATTTTTTAACAAACACAACGGCTATCATTGACATACCGGCGTAGATAGCAAAGGTAGTCGTAGGACCTAAATTTGATAGCTCCCAAGGGAATATTTGTGTCACAGCGAAGCTTACAAGTGAGTTGAAAAAACCTACAACTGATATGGCTATTGCCTTAATTTTTGAAGGGAATATTTCGGAAATTAGGGTCCACATTACTGGCCCTAAAGAGATCGCAAATGCCGCGACATATAACAATATTGCCAATAATACTTGGGTAGAGCTGATATTAATGAAATTGGTGATTTGATTTCTTTTGAAATCAGTAAGCTGTGATGGCGTGAGCTTATTTTCAAGCTTTTCAAAAACCTCAGACTGGTTCTGTATAGTTGTGCCTTCAAATTCGGTTAAAGCTATTTTTATATTTTTGTCGGATACTTTATCAATGGCTTCTTTACTAAAATCATAGGTGGCATTGTAAAATGCCAATGCTGCCATTATGAGTGCAACAGTCATCAAAGACGTACCAATTAACAACAATGGCTTTCGCCCCAATCTATCAATGAGCCAAATGGCTATTAAGGTGACAACAAGATTTGTCAAGCCTACAACGATAGCCTGAAGAAAAGAGGCGTCTGTATCGCCTCCTGCCTGTTCGAATATGGTAGGTGCGTAGTAAAAAATAGCATTAATACCTGTTATTTGTTGAAAAAAGGCAATTCCCAAGGCAATAATCATTATTGTTGAATACTTGCTTTTAAATAGGTCTGAAAACTGACCTTTAGTTTCTTGTTTCTCTTGACTTCTTTGAATCTCAGAGAGAGTAAGCGTGGCATATTCTTCCCCACCAATTTTCTCCAATATTTTTCGCGCGGCATCAGTCTTATTGAATTGCAGTATTAACCATCTTGGACTTTTGGGCACTGTAAACAGAGAAAGGAAGTAAACGATGGCTGGTATGGCTTCAACGCCTAACATCCATCTCCAACTTTCTGCTCCAGAGTCTATTAAAAAATAGTTAGAAAAATAAGCAGCAGAAATACCAATGACGATGTTTAATTGATTGAAAGAAACAAGCGTTCCTCTTAATTTAGGGGGTGCGATTTCAGCGATATATATTGGAGCAATTAAAATAGCTCCTCCAATACCAATACCGCCAATAATTCGCGCAATAATAAACTCCGTATAGCCTGTAGCGAGTGCAGACCATGTAGCGGAAATAGAAAAAAGTGCTGCAATAACAATTAAGGAATGTTTTCTTCCAAATTTGTCTGCCAGCCAACCAGCCAATAGATTACCTCCCATCGCTCCGAAGATGACACAACCTACGGCAAAACCTAACATTGCATCAGACATTTCAAAATAGGCAGTTATACCTTTTACAGCACCCGAGATTACGGCACTGTCAAATCCCAATAGAAATCCACCAAGTGCTACAATTAGACTAATGAGTATGGTGTATGATAGGTTAGTTTGAGAGGTTTTTTCAATCATGATGGGGGATTGACTTTTATAAATTCTTTTTTAACTGAACAATTTGATTCATTGTAGAGTAAGGTAGCTTTATGTGTGTTCATTAGAAACAGTGGATTAATGGGCTTATCAAAAATACCATAGCGTGTCAATACGAATGATTACTAATTAAAATCGTAATTGAAAACATGAAAAATGGTTAATCTTTTATTATTTGTGAAAGTAAAAAAATAATTTTTATGAATTTCACTAAATTTAAACCTTTTGGATTTTTAAGATGGTTTTAACCAAGCCTATTTTTTAACTTTTTGATTAAAAGCTTAAAAACCTTTTATTTAATCGAAATAGGTCTTTTGCAACATTTAAAAACATTAAGGTGCCATAAATAAAAGGTCAGGCAATTTATCATTGCCCAACCTCTTAGTATATGTTAATGAGCCTTTGCTAAGCTTTATTTAATGACCACATTATCTACATTAAGTTTGGCTGAACTATTAACTATCTCGATTAGAAAAGATAAGCCACCTTCCACTTGGTTTGCATTACCAGGAGTAGTAAAGGTATATGACTTTGCTTCCCACGATGTTCCTAAAGAAGTTATATTATCCGCCAAGACGTGCTGCGTTGCACCGACATTTCCACCATCAACACCTTCGGAAAATGTAAATACTTTTAGAACTCCACCTTCACCGAATGCTCCGTCAGTTATTATGTCAAAAGAAACTGTATAAGTGGTGTTAGGCTGAAGCGTGCCAGCTGCAAACCTTTCTTGCTTTAAACCAACAGCCACACCAGGGGATCCTTGAAGTTCTGCCGAATTGCTACCACCATTGTTAAGTGTAGTAGAAATAGCTGTGCCAGCAAATAATTGCCAACAACTTTCTCCTGCTTCGAAATCACCATTAGATAATAGCTCGCCAGTTGGAGGAGCAGGGCAATCGCCACCGCCTCCACCGCCACCGCCAGAACCGGTACCGAGGGTACAACTTTCGCAAACAATATCATCTATGTATAAGATACCATCATTTGCTTTTGTACTCGTTTGATCAGAGACATCTGGTCGTATGATGATTCTGTTAACTTCTGATGGAGGGTTAGGCATTGTAAAGGTAACCTCAACCCATTCGTTTGCATTTACTATTAGTTGAACCTCTCCTGTTGTTCCTACATTTGAAGCTGTTTCAACTTGGAAAAGAACATTTGTATTAGCTATAGTAGAATAAAGCTTGGCTTTATATATAGTCGCATTAGCATCAAGAACACCTGTTCCAAAGTCCAGCTCAGTTCCACCCCACCACTCGGAGCTTGCAGCATAAGAAACCTGTAAAACATTGTCACTAGTATTAATTCCACCTGAGGCTGGATTTGCGATCAATTCAGCACCTACACTACCTCCGAATTGGCCTAGCGCTATACCAGATAATGCATTTTCAAAATTTGCAATTTCGTTTCCTGATGTACCACCACCGCCACCGCCTGTGCCTGTGCCGTAGAAGTAAAAATTATCAATAAATAATGTCGGTGAGTTTCCAGCTCCTGCATCATCTATTTTAAATTGATTTACACCTGTAAGATCAACACCTGTAAATTCAGATAAGGCAATATCATAACCAACCCATTTTCCTGTCTCTACAGCTAATGATACGCCTGTTTCTGATCCACCTTCTTTAATTACGAAGAAATTAATGGTAGTCGCGTCAGCTGTCCAAAGATCAAGATGAACAAACCCTTTACCTGAGACATCCTGTGCACTATAAAGCGTTCCTTGATAATTTAATGCCTCGTATTTCAAGGCCATATTAGAAGCAATATCAACTTCACTCACTTGAGTAGCTTGATCCCAGTTAGGGTTTATGTTGACGTCAGCTACCGATGTATAGCTATCACTATAGATAGATATTACATCGCTAGCGTCTACAGTAGGAACTGGAGCAGCTGCAGTAGGTTCCGTTCCACCTCCTGTGCTTTCAGAAACAATAACTGTTCTAGTCATTTCAACAGCAGCATTTCCAGCAGCATCAGATACATTGTATGCTAATGTGTAAGTAGCCACTGTAGCCGCATCTACAGTTCCAGTAACAGTGATATTCGCAGAAATATCTCCATCTTTATTGTCAAGGGCAGTAGCTCCTGGGTCAGAAAAGGTATCTCCTACAGTAAGCATCATTTCTGCATCTCCAAGTAACATGATGACAGGTACTTCTGTGTCCTCAACAACAGTCACTGATACAGTCACCGATCTTGTTACTTCAGTAGCAGCATTTCCAGCAGCATCAGATACATTGTATGCTAACGTGTAACTACCGGCAAGATTAACATCTACAGTTCCGGTCACAACGACATTTGCTGAAATGTCACCGTCTTCATTGTCAAGAGCAGTTGCTCCTGGATCTGTAAAAGTATCACCTACACCAATCATAATTTCGGCATTACCAACTAAGGTAATTATTGGCGCTGTTGTATCCGGGGTAACAGTGGGTTCTGTGGGATCATCATCACTACAGCTCATCATCACAGCCGTAGTAGCCATTAGGGCAACTAAGAATGTGTTTTTTAAAAATTTATTCATCGTTTTCATCATTAATTGTTCATTTATTTAAAGTCAAATTTTTTATTACTTATAAACCCTTACATAGTCTATTAACATAGACTGTGGGAATACAGTTTCGGCATTTGGTGATCCAACAAAAGATCCGCCAACGGCTAGGTTTATCAATAAAAAAAATGGTTTGTCAAACACCCATTCTCCCGTAACGTCAGCAGGGGTAATTTGATTGTAGAGCACATCGTCTACATAATAGTTGATGTACTCAGGTCCCCATTCAATACCGAAAACATGGAATCCAGTATCGAACCTGTCATTTGTTAACTGATAACTTTTAGTTATTGCCTCACCTCCAGAATAACCTGGGCCATGGACACTCCCGTGGACGATGGTAGGCTCTTGGCCTCTGTATTCCATAATATCAATTTCACCAGCTCCCGGCCATTCGTTAACGTCGATATCGGCACCAAGCATCCAGAAGGCTGGCCACATACCTTTTCCGTAAGGTAGGCGCATTCTTGCTTCGAAACGTCCATATTGCTGTTCAAATTTTTGTTTGGTAATAATCCGAGCAGAGGTGTAACCTGAACCCTCATAGACCTCTTTTCTTGCAGTCATGATTAGCTGTCCGTCATCTTCACTCACTCGACGAACTTCAATGTTGGTAGAACTGTCTGTGTAATATTGTAACTCATTATTACCCCAGCCATCGACTCCAGTACCTATCTCGAACGACCAACGATCTGAATTAGGAGCACCAGTAATATTAAATTCATCAAACCAAACTAACTCATCAAGTGTTGTAACCACTTGATCTTCATCGCCGCAGCTTAGGACTGCAATAGTGCATATTGCAAGGAATAACGCATTTATTAGTGCACACTTTTTGAACCTGTTGAAAAAGCTTTGTGTATTTTTCATTTTCATTATTGCTTGTAGAAATAAATATTGTCGATTATTACGGAACTTCCATTTGACACGAAAATAATTCTTGCCACATTATTTAAGTTAGGAGATCCGCTACCTCCGCCACCTGTTGCTTGAGTAAAGCTATTGATTGGTATATCTATACCAACCCATGAACCTACCTCTAGCTGTGAACCTGCAGTCGAGGCACCTCCTGCAGTATCATCACCAACAACACCAGCACCATTATCAGCGTTATCTGGACCAAAATCTATTAGTTCAACATTCAAAAACGGACTTGTAGATGCACTGACTTGAACATCTAAGTGTAAATGAGTCATAGCCGAGACATCAACAGTGCCATCCCAACCCAGTCCAACAAAGGATAGGTTGTTATACTCAACAACTTGGTTGCCACCGAAATCAATGACCTCTACTTGTAAATTCGCATCATTAAATATAGCGAAATTAAGATTGGATACGTTGGTATAGGCATTACTAAATACAGAGATAACATCTCCAGCCTCTCGTTCTGGAGGTGCATCTGCAGCATCAAATTCTCCCATTACATTTACTGTTAATGAACCTTTCGCTTGCACACCAGCAATTTGGGCTGTGACCTTAGCCGTACCAACCCCGAGAATTGAAACTTCTCCTAATTCATTGACACTAGCAATGGCTGGGTCTGAAGAGATGAAGTTAAAATAAAAGGGGGAGGGAATAACCGTTTGATTTATACCAGAAGCAAGGTTAAAAGTCTGTGTTATATTGGCAGCATTGAAGCTAGCATTTAGAAATGTTTCTTCGACTCTATCCTCTCCTGAAAAAATGGCAGGTCTGGACTGAGCAATGGTGCCTAACTTTTCAAATTTTAGCTCATCAACCCAAAACGTATAACCTACCTCTTCGCCGGGAACACCTATTCCTCCAGCAGCAAACTGGAACATTCCTCTTTCTACAACTAATAAAGATGGATCAGGTATTGGAATGGTGTATTTCCTCCATTGGGTGGTCAAGTCAACAAGTGGCAGAACTACGCGAAGAGCATCTCCATTAAAATCTTGTCCAAATCCAAATTCATTTACAGTAACAGCTTGAGACGCTTTTGCCCAAAATGTTAAAGCATCGAATCCTGTTAAATTTCGACCAGAACCATCAATCCTGAATATGGCACCTGCAAAGTTTCCTGTTGGGTCGTTTGCGTTCGGTACATCTATTCGGATGGAAGCTTCACTATCGTAAGCTTCATCTGTGTCTACTGAAAACACGTCAGGTTTAGCTCCGAGGTAAGGGAAGTAAAAATCTGTCCCTAGACCTACAAAATTATCAGTAAATATTTCTGCTGTTGTTGAATAAGTGGCTGGTAGAGCTTCGTCTGAAGCAGTTCTCTCACAGCTAGATATAATAGTTGCAATTACTCCAACAATCAGGACTACAATTATATTTTTATATTTTTTATTTCTCATGGTTGTCATTTCTTATTTCCCAAGACTAATATTCACGTAAGTTCTAAACTCCCATTCGTTTCCATTAGGAAAGCCGACTGGACTAACGATAGATGAAGTAGCAAATTCACTTGCAAGCGCATTAGGTGAATAGCGAGGCGAATTTTCATCAAGCGATCTCCAAGTAAACCTCATTCCTAAGGTAGTATTTGGTAGTACGAACCATTCCTGCTTACCTGCAGATGTAGAAATGTCTAGCATTGCTTGAAGAGGATAGGTAAGGTTGAAATCACGGTGATAATCAAAAGGACCCCAATCGTCTATTCGCAAATGAGAAATTACTTTGATTGATTTATAGATCACGCGAACATCTCCACCGTATCTCTGAATAGTTCTGGCATCCGACCCACGCGATTGACCGTTTCCGCCATATAGGTTTGCGATGATTCCAAATTCAGGAGATATTTTAGACACAAGCCTGGTATTTACTTCCCATAGATCGAGTGCCGGCGCTGCGCCATCAGCTGCCGCTGCAACTCTTCCTGTTCCTGGAAATATAATAGACGCATCTTGTGAGGTAGGTAAGTGACGATACACAAAACCAAGACTAGCAGCAAATTTGGCATCTTCCGCACGGTCATTATCCCATTCGTACATCCAACTACCAGGGGTAGGGTCGTAAGTAATTAAAAGCTCACCTGCTGTAGTTTCTCTATTTACACCCACTACGAAAGGATCTGAAATGATATTTCTAAGTCTACCTGCTCCACCGACATCTCCTGGCATTGGAGCAACCAATGGTTTTTGCCATAAAAAGTTAGGAGCAATTTCCCATTTTCCGATTCCGTAAGTGAAACCTGTCAAAAAATTTGTTTGGTTACCACTGCCTGAGTCTTTAAGCCTCCAACCTGTTAAACTAGGAGTATTATCACCACCACCTTGAGCAACAAGACCCATGTAGGCGGAAGATGCATACCACTTGATTCTTCCTGCAGCATATTTGATTTTGACTTTTCCACCATACGTGTCTGACTCTTGAATTTTATCAACCAATACATTGTAGTTACCTTCAGAAACCTCTTCGGCTATTTGAAATTCTCTACCTACTAGAGGTTGACCTCCGTAAATACCCCCAGCTTCCACTTGAAGGTTCTTAAAGTTCCTCTTTACGTACAGCGTAATTCTTCTTGTTTTTGGAGTTGGAATAGCAATGGAACTAACCGCCTGACCTGGTGTTTGAAGATCCTCATGGAAAATACCTGTAAGATGATATTTCCCAATCTCTCTGCTATATTTTACAAGTACCGCAGAGTTAGCACCCCACCAAAGTTCTTTACCGTAAGCAACTTTCAAGCCTTTCAATACTTTTTTACCTTCAAGTTCTAGTCCCGAAGGAGCTAATGCATTGTAAATATCAATGTTTGGCCCATAATTGGCTTCAGCATATAAGCCGAAGAAATCACCCTCATCACCCCAATGGTAATGTCCAGTTCTATAGAAGCCTTTCAAATCGAACAGCTCATGGTTCCAAGTATATTCTGCTTGATATACTTGAACTCTACTTAATTGAGCTGGTGTGGATCCGTTCGTGGTAGTTACATTCTGAAATCGACCTCTATTTTCATAAAATATTTCATTGATTGGATTTTGAGCGACATTGCCTAGTACGTTCATTGTTACGTTTGCTCTGACGTTATCCGCAGGATTTGCTTCGAATCCAATGAAATAAGACTCCATGTTATCAAAACCTAATTGATCGGGGTAAATAGGATTTGTTGGATCTGGATCCTCGGGTGTAGTTATCAACTTTCCACCCGTCTGAAAAGTGGAAATATTTACTCTAAATTCACTTAGTCGTAATTTTGCACCTTTTTCACCGGATAAAGCGGCTTTATCTCCTCTAGCCATCACTACAGCGTCCATCAGTTGAATTCCAGCAAAATGAGATTCTACGCCATCAGCAGTTACACCTTCCATTAATGGGTTGAGACCGTGTACTTCTTTTAGCGCATAGTATGCTGCTCTTGGATAAAGTGTGTAAAGCCCGCGACCGTCTGTTTGTCCTTTGGCACAAATACCAAACCACTCTTCATTCATGTTATTCCCACCTTCCTCATGGTCAATGAAATATCCTCCATTAGCCCACGAAGCGTTATTGTCATGCACATCTAAATTTTTAGTTTGTCCATATTTCCACCATCCATCGCTAAACTGAAAAGTAAATCCACCTATAGAGTTGCCTGCTTTACCTAGACCCGCTGCATTCTGATAGATTTCTTTCCAATTTTCTACCATAAAAAATGCTTGCATCTTTTGATCTTCGGAATTGCTGACAGCATTGTAAGCATCAGCACCGAACTCTGTAAACATTATAGGCATGTCGAGTTCATCTTTCACACGCTCAAAGGCATCTGTAAATGATTGCCCTCTGTACATATTCACACCCATAATGTCGACATCTTTACATTCTTCAGCGATAATCTGGGAGAATAAAAGGTCACCATTACAAATGGCCACCGGATGGGAATTATCTGTCGCCTTCATTTGTCTGGCGGCATCATTCATCAATTTATACATTGGTCTACCGCGCTTCTCTCCGATAAATTGCTTTTCTTCCTCATCATCAGGAAAATCTTCCGTCTCAGCACCAGCCCAAAAGAGCCCATAATTGTTTTCGTTTCCTAAAAGGAACATCAGCATCCCTGGAGTATCCTTATAAGTATTGGCCATTTCTAGCGCTTCCTTCAATAATAATTCTTGTGTATCGGCATCACGATAATCAGTTACTGCTACCCAAGCTCCGTTTAATGTAAGGCCGTATCTACCAAATGAATGGTTAAGCATCGTATAAATGCCATAATTCTCATAGATGTATTGAATCCATTTTGGTTGAACTCCAGTATACTGTCTGATGACATTTACACCCATGTTCTTCAACATAGACATTTCTGAATCAAGTGCGGATTTAATAATATCGTCTGGTTGTTTCCAAAGACTGTAGGAATAATTGGTACCGATCGGGAAATAATCCCAATTCATTCCATTAATCATGAAGGCTTCATCATTAACGATCAACTTCATTCCTTCGGCTCCTTTTACCACCGTGACCATGTCGGCTTGAGCTTTGACGCACATAGCCGCCAGCAGCATAGTAAGTGAGAGAAGTAAATTTTTCATTTTCAGGTTGCTCATAAGCTTTTATTGACTGTTGCTGTTAACTTGATTTGTTCTACTAAAAAAGTGATTAAAAAGGGCCATTATTTTATTGTAGTCAATAATGATGGAAAATTTCTTCACTTCCAAACTTCAAACCTCAACAATTGTTTCAACATTTATAAAAAATACCCATACATATTAAAAATATGGAATTTGTAAGTCGCTATATCACAGTTTATTACGATATTTTCTATGTTGCACATTCTAATTATTTTAATGCTTCATGAAGTACAATAGATATTTAAAATATTTGATGGTAACCGTTGTTGCGCTTTTGACTTTTTCGTCTCATTCAAAAGTGATTTTAGGAAAATATCCAGTACATAATTTTACGCCTAATAATTACAAGGCGGGAATCCAGAATATTGATTTTGCACAGAACAGAGATATGACCATTTATGTGGCGAATAATCTCGGTGTGTTGTCATACAATGGCAGTCAATGGCAAATTCATGCCTTTGGGACAGGAAAGAAACAACGCTCTTTAAGTTTTGATGATAGGACAAATCGATTATTTGTTGGATCACAGGGTGAGTTCGGATATTTTGAAAAAGACTGGGAGTACGTATCATTGGTTGATATGATCCCTGAAAAAGCTAAAGATTTCGATGAAGTGTGGGATGTTATTTTACATGAATCAAAAGTATACTTTTGTACTTTTCAACGAATTTATGTTTTTGACGGAAAGAAAATTGATGTAATACAACCATTTAATGGGTTTAATCGAACATTTTCCGCGGGGGATAAGCTTTTCACCCAAGGTACATATGGTGAGCTATATGAAATAGATAAGCTTGATCTTCGGGTCATTGCAAACTCCAAAACACCCAATGGTATAGCTTCTGGTATTATTCAGGATAAGGATGGCTATTTGATTCTGTATAATAATGGTTCAATTAAGCAGATTACTCCGTATGGATTGATAGATAAATATCCTGAATTATCAAAAGTATTAAAAGGAACGTATGTGAATCATGTCATGCAGCTTTCAGATTCTAGATTGGTTATCTCTACACAAACTTCCGGTGTATTTATCTTTAATAAGCAAACGGATGAAATCGAAAATATCAATGTACAGGAGGGTTTACAATCAAGTGCCTGTTTAAATGCTTTCCAGGATTATGCAGGAAACCTTTGGGTTGGTATGCAAAATGGGATTTCCTTAATCGATATGAATTCCCCCTTAAGGTTGATTAATAATGATATTGGATTACAAGGAAGTGGATATGAGGCTTATGAAGTAGATAATGGGACTTATTATACTACATCAAATGGTATTTATTTTTTAAGAAAAAACAGCTCTAAATGCGTCTTTTTAGAAGGAACAGAAGGTCCAGCATATAGTATTCAAGAGATTTTCGGTAATCTGTATATAGGTCATCATACTGGTTTGTTCCTTATTGAAGATGAAAAGGCCATAAAAGTTGCGGCAACAGATGGTCTTTGGATAGTGAAACAGTTGAGATCCAGACCAGAATATGCTATTGCAGGAACGTATTCTGGATTGTACCTATTCAAACTCAACGAAAAAATGATCTTGCAACCGATCAGTGAAATCAAAGGTTTTAGTGAGTCCAGTCGTTTTTTTCAAGAAGATCAAAAAGGCAACATACTTGTTGGGCAATTTTATAAGGGTCTTTTTAAGTTGGTACTTAGTGTTGATTTAGATTCTTCAGAAACTATTAGGGTATCAGATAGGTATGAATTGCCGATTAACGAGCATATATTCCTGAGTAACATAGATAATGAAATTTATATAGCCACTGAGGAAGGAATATTTCTACTGGATCAAAATACAGATCAAATCTTAAAATCAGATAAGTTTAACGATGTTGTTGGAGACCAAAGAGTTTATCTATTGGCACAAGGAAATCAAAAAAATATTCACTTGTTTACAGAAGGGCTAGTTGGGTATTTCAAACAAATAAGTCCGAGCAATTATGTATATGAACCATCTTCTCTGTTTCAGTTAAGACATTCTTTTAATAATGACTTATTAAACGTGTCTGTAAACGTGAAAAACGGTATCCTTTTTAATGCAAATGAAGGGTTTATTTTTTACAATCCAGACTTGGAAAACAGAACTCAAGTAGAGAACAAGCCAATTATAAGTAGGTTGTATAGTGTGGGAGAGGATAGTGTTTTGTACTCTCGCGTACCTTTCGGAAAAAGAATAAATGAGAGACAAAAAATTGAAATTTCTCATGAATCTAAGGTTTTACAATTTAAAATTGAATCTTTCAATTTTAAAGAATTTAACAATCAACAATTCCGATATTATTTGAAAGGCTTTGATAAGGCTTATGGTCAGTGGAGCGGTACAACAACTAAAGAATATACCAACCTTCCTGAGGGTAATTACGAGTTTCAGGTTCAGACTTTGAACCATTTAGGAGAAGAAACTTCTAGTTTGCCATTGATGATAGTCGTAACACCTCCTTTTTATAGAACAGCTTATGCTAGGATCCTTTATATACTCCTCCTGATATTGTGTTTTGTCGCTTTGTATAAGTACCAAAAAATTAGGCTTAAAAAGAAGTCTCTTCAAATAGACAAAGCTAAAGAGCTGGAATTAAACCAAAAACAGGAAGAAGTTCAAGAACTCAAAGAAGCTAAAATTGAAAGTGAGCTGAGGCATGTCAATAATCTTCTTGCAGCGTCAACGATGAACCTAGTTGTTAAAAACGATTTCCTTGAAACAGTGAAAGAAGAACTCAAACAGGTAAAGGACAATGGGAAAATTTTAGAGACAAAACAAGCACTGGAGCAAATTGTCAAAGAAATTGATACTAAACTAAGGTTAAAAGAAGATTGGAAGCAGTTTGAATATCACTTTGATAAAGTGCACGGAGATTTTCTAAATAGAATACAATCAGAGTTCAAAGATTTATCTCCAAGCGAGCAAAAATTATGTGCATTCTTGCGATTAAATCTAAATACGAAAGAGATCGCAAATTTAATGGGTATTTCATCACGTGGAGTAGAGGTGGCAAGGTACAGGTTAAGGAAAAAATTGTATTTGAATACTCTTCAAAATTTGTCTAAATTCATTCTAGAGTATTGATTAACCTTAAAAGAAAGATGGTTTATCAAACACGATTAGTGAATGACTTTTAAAAACGCTCTATGAACAGGATATTATTATTTGTTTTTCCGTTCAGCCTAATATTGAATTCATGCGATACTCCTGCATTTGATACTGCTGACAACATTTCGCAAAAGTCTAGAACGATTCAAATTCCTATTGATTGTCAGAAATTTAACCGTTCCACAGAATGGGTATATTGTGAAGCCTCCAGCTTTAACCTTACGACCAATCCCGGTTCTATTCTTTTAAATGTCTCTTTACGTAATCAAAGAGGAACCAAGTCAGTTTGTTATGCGGAACTTTACAATTTAACAGATAAAGAGCCTGTTGCGTTCTCTGGAGTAGAGTCGGTGATAGACTATGAATTACACACAGTTTCGACGGATGATTTACGAAGGGGGTTAGATTTCGATATGAGTAAAGAACTAACTATACGCTTTAGGAATACTGAGGAAAACAGTATTTCTTATATTTCCAATAACTCTAAGCTGATAATTTATTATTAACGAAAAAGCCACTTCTTCTTATTAGAAAAAGTGGCCATTAAGTAATACTATTTTGTTAGTCAGCAACAATCCACGCTTTTAGTAATGCTATTTGTTCATCAGAAGGACTGCCATTAAATTCTAAAGAATGGTTTCTCGTTCTCTCTACTTCAAACGCTTTCGTTTTTAGCTTTTTCGTTTTTAATTTTCCTTTTTTATCTCTTTTTACAACAACGGTGACTTTATCACCTTCTTCTATGCTAGAGCCGAAATTGGTAATGATTTGCTGAGCAGTGGCAATTGTAAACTCCTCGCTATTTACAGAGACAATGATATCTCCGCTTTGATAATCTAACGCTTTGCCAAACTCATTCATTTCAGAAATATCAGTAACAATAATCTCTCTTTTTTCATTTAGGTTGAGATTAACTTGTCCGAGACTAAATTCTTTAGTTGTGATGGTTTCATTGTAATCTATACCAACCCAACCAAGTACTTCTTGTATTGGCAAAGGGGTAGTACCTTCAACGTGTTTTGAGAAGAACTCACCAATTTCGGGATAAGTCATATCGGTGATAATATCGAATAAATCATCATCTTCAAACGATGATGACTTACCATATTTTTTTGATAAATCTTGCATTAGTTTAGGAAGATCATACTCACCATTTGAATATTTCAAAAGATATAAATCAAGGCACATGCCTATCAAGGCACCTTTTTGATACACATTACCATACATTGGAGCATATTCATCGTCCAATATTTTCTCACTCATTTCTGTGAATGACACATCAGCAGAATATCTTTCTGCTCGTCTAAGTTTAGTTGTGATCTCCTCTAAGAATTTTTCCGGTCCGTAAAGTCCATATTGTACTTGAACGTGCATAGAACTGTATTCAGTAACTCCTTCATATAACCATAGGTGCTTAGACATATCAGGTTCGATGTAGTTGAACTCACCGATTTGCTCAGAATGGATATTTAGCGGCGTAACAATATGTAAAAACTCATGTGCGGCAACATCACGCACTGTTTGACCAATGTTTGCAGCGTTAGCTTCAGGTAAAGAATAAAAGGAAGAATACGAATGCTCCAAAGCACCCATTGCACCTGATAGACTTGATCCATCCATGAGATAAATGAGATAAGCATATCGATCTACAGGTAGCGTTCCTCCAAGATACTTTGCTTGTGCCTCCATTAAGTCACCAATGTTATCCATTACATCTTTTGCTGAGAGCACATTGTTTGGAGAATATACCGAAACCAATATCTCTGCGCCAGCTAGTTGTTTGGTTATAGTATCGGGCTTACAGTACATAATTGGTCCGTCTGCCAAAAAGTTAAAATCTTCAGCAGTAAACACATCCTCTGTTGCTGATCTTGATGTACTTTCAAGTGCAGTACCGCCAAAAAGATTTTCTGGATGTTTAACAGTCAATTCATACGGCTCAAAAATCTGGCCTTTTATATATCCAACAAAGCCAAAAGTATTGAAGGCGTAAACATTTCTTTCTACATCTAAACCTGTTCCACCCGGCTCAAATACTACCGTCTCTCGGTTGTCACCATAACCTTCGAATGCATCAAAAGTATCATGAACCTTGTAGGAAAGGTAACTTAGCGCAGGAGCATTGTCTATTTTCCATCGATTAGTAGAGCGTTTTTCCACAGACAATTCCACCCCTGTGGTATCAATAGCCTTAAAGTCAGTTACAAATCGACCGTAATCTGAAATACCATATGTTCCAGGTAATATTTTGGCCATATGATATTCCACACTGGCTTCTGTCATCTTGGGAGGATACCTGATGACAGGTACTTGATCATCAATAATGTTGTTGAGATCAATTTCCACTTTGTATTGTGCCGAAGCAGCAATGACTACAAATAGTAATATAATACTGAGGATTCTTTTCATTGGTTGAATTTTATCTTTTGAATTTACAAATCAAAGCGATTTGTTCCTTTGAAACAATCTTTGCTTATGCCAATGGTTTTTGTAACTGTCAAAAGGTTAATTAATTGGGTGAGCAAATTGTTCGGTAGGGCTTATTAATCTGGCTATCTTTGCGCCCTGAATTTTGAATCTTATGTCTAAAAAAATATTTAAACGTCATACTATAACTTCTGCTTTACCATACGCCAATGGGCCAGTACATATTGGACATTTGGCAGGCGTGTACGTGCCAGCTGATATTTATGTAAGATATCTGCGTTCAAAAGGAGAGGATGTTGCATTCATTTGCGGATCTGATGAGCATGGAGTTGCCATAACACTCCGCGCTAGAAAGGAAGGAACTACACCCCAAGCGATAGTTGATAAATATCATAATCAGATTAAACAGTCGTTCGAAGATTTCGGAATTAGTTTTGATATTTATTCGAGAACGAGTTCCGAAACTCATCATAAAACGGCTTCTGAATTTTTTGAAAAATTGCATAACGAGGAGAAATTTGAGATTCAAAGTTCTGAACAATTCTACGATGCTAAAGAACACCAGTTTTTGGCGGATAGATATATTATGGGAACTTGCCCCACTTGTTCTTTTCCAGATGCTTATGGTGATCAGTGTGAAAGTTGCGGTTCGACATTAAGTCCATCAGAATTGATCAATCCTAAGTCTATGCTTAGTGGTGAATCTCCTGAAATGAAGGAAACAAAGCATTGGTATTTTCCCTTGGACAGATATGAAGCTTGGCTAAAAGAGTGGATTCTTGAAGGACATCCTGAATGGAAAGCGAATGTATACGGTCAATGTAAAAGTTGGATTGACAGTGGACTGAAACCACGAGCGATCACCAGAGATTTGGACTGGGGCATACCTGTACCTGTAGAAGGTGGTGAAGGTAAGGTACTGTATGTTTGGTTTGATGCGCCCATTGGCTATATCAGCGCCACAAAGGATTGGGCGGCAGAGCATGGGAAAAACTGGGAAGATTACTGGAAAAAAGACGATACGCGCTTATTACATTTTATCGGTAAAGACAATATCGTTTTTCATTGTATAATATTTCCTTCGCTATTGAAGGCCGAAGGGAGTTATATCTTACCGGAAAATGTTCCTGCGAATGAATTCTTAAACCTTGAGTCTAATAAGATTTCGACATCTCGGAATTGGGCTGTTTGGCTTCATGAATATTTGGAAGAGTTACCGGATAAGCAAGATGTATTGCGGTATGTATTAACTGCGAATGCACCAGAGACCAAGGACAATGATTTCACTTGGAAAGATTTTCAGACAAGAAATAATAGTGAATTAGTAGCTATTTTCGGCAATTTCGTCAATAGGGCAGCTGTACTAACCAAGAAGTATTTCGATGGTAAAGTCCCTTCTTTAAACACGCTCGAACCTATAGATCAAAAGCTCATCAAAAAAATTGCCGAGTTTCCATCGAGAATAGCGTCATCATTAGATGAGTTTAGATTCCGAGAGGCTTCTGCTCACTTGATAGATTTGGCTAGAGAGGGGAACAAATACCTTGCGGAAACTGAACCTTGGAAATTAATTAAAACGGATAAGGAAAGAGTGGAAACAATACTCAATTTATCCCTTCAAATTGCTGCCAATCTTAGCATACTCTGTGAACCATTTTTACCACACACTGCTAAAAAATTAGAGACTCAACTGAGCATTACCGGTCTGAAATGGACCGATGCAGGGATTGCGGAATTGTTGGCTGTAGGTACGCCTATAGCTTCAGATGTACTGCTTTTTGAAAAAATTGAAGATGATATAATTGAAAAACAAGTCAAAAAATTGATGGATACGAAAGAAGCGAATATGACAGAGAAAGAGGCCGTTGTAATACCCGCGAAGGAAGAGGTTTCTTTCGATGATTTCATGAAAATGGATTTGAGAGTTGGAGAGATACTCACCGCCGAAAAGGTGGAAAAATCAAATAAGTTATTGAAGTTTTCGGTAGATACTGGGCTCGATATAAGAACGATTGTTAGTGGCATTGCCAAGCATTTCAAAGCGGAGGATATGATTGGCAAAAAAGTGGTGGTCATGTCAAATTTGGCTCCTAGAAAAATCATGGGTATTGAATCTCAAGGTATGTTGTTGTTTGCGGAAAATGCTGATGGTTCCTTGAAAGCCGTTTCTCCTGATCAGGAAGCTGAAAACGGGGCTGGAATAGCTTAGAAATTAATTGTTAAACTTATAAGGCTCAAATTTCCAAAAACTAGCGTTGCTAGATGAACTAGAAAATGGAGCTCTTAGGATATAGATACTTTCATTCGTAGCGAATGAAAGTATCGTTCGTTCAAATACATTCCCCGGAAATGAGTGTTTGGACGTAAGGGTATTTGCAGAGAAATCAAGCTTGTAAATGGTTTCTTCAGCATACAAGACTCCAATTTAAACTTCTTCATTTATCACTTCCATAAGGCCATCTAGAAAGACACTTTTTAGCAAAATGTTAACTTGATAAATACGATCACACTGTGGGTCATATTGAAAGATCACCTCGTTTTTACTAATAAAGTTATAATTCCCAGCTTTCCAGGTGTTGGGAAACCTTTTTGATATTTCGGTATCCAGCTTGAGCGTATCCCAGCTTTCATTTTGTTTATTCAATTGATAGTGATTTTCGCTAAAAGTGCCTTCATGCCTTTCTGGATTCTTCATAATATAGAAAACACCATTATATCTCCATTAACACTGTCTGAATAATTTGTGTAAACGTCACCTCCTGTGCTAAGCATGCCCGACTCATTAATGACAGGTGATTGGCTAAAGAGGTGAAAGATGGAATCAATTTAAAGTGTTGGTTTGATCTCCATTGGATTTGATAAATACGTATTTTTATCAAGATCAATTTTTAACGAATAGCTATGACCTATTTGCCCTTGAAAATCATTAAAAGCTAAATAACAACCATTTTAATCATAGGTGCAAAAGGTAATAACACCATTGTTATCTCTTATTGATACAATGCTATTTTCCACATGTTCAATAGTTACTTCGAGAACATCAATCGTGTACTATTAGTCAATGGAATAGCGTGTGGACCAATTTCTAAAGTATTGAAGCCTTCGATAACGAAAATTGGTGTGGTATCCTCCGTATCATTATCAATTGGATATGCCAGTCGCAACTGTGCCACCCTTGCCGGTCATACCGTGCCACTTTTGAGCCTCCGTTTGCCGATCGCAACTATGCCCTTTTTGGATGAGTTTGCCGGTCGCAATTGTGCCAATTAAAGACTGACTGTGTCGGTGGCAACAGTGCCAATTTTCATGATATTTTCTAACTCGTCAATTAAAAAATTGACGATGGCAG
>Ga0208770_1000166_pt1 | contig 48799 bp, 65 predicted proteins | sample AntAceMetag02UK9_FD_184771 | JGI IMG/M metagenome (GOLD analysis project Ga0208770, IMG submission 184771) | Saline lake microbial communities from Ace Lake, Antarctica - Antarctic Ace Lake Metagenome 02UK9 (SPAdes) (version 2) | ecosystem: Environmental > Aquatic > Non-marine Saline and... | reverse complement strand
CGTTTTCCAACTGTCGTGATATTTCATTTACTTTGTTCATCTGTATATAATTTTTAGTCATCTTGTCAACCAACTGTGAGAGTTTCAACTTATGCTCAGGAGTCTTTGTTCTCTTCCAAGCTCGTTGAATTTTAATCGCAGCCTCGCGGTTACGGTTGGTAGCTAGACTAGATAGGTTAACTAACTGATCAATTTTATTTTTTATTTTTTTATCAAGTTCTTTACGTTTACTTATATAATTAAAGAAGGGTTTTGGTTGAGGCATTCTTATTTTGTAATAATATTTTTATCACATATACTATTTGAGATATTTTATAGCTGACCCAATACTCGAATAAATACATTTCCCAAATATGAGCTCCCCTGTTGTAGGGTTATAGTACCCATTCTTACCATTTAAGGTTGCTCTGTGTAAATCACCCATATAAAAAATACAATATTATAATATGTAAGGAGTGATGAGTCTCTCAATTATTATGGGAAATATGTTTTCAGGTAAAACATCAGAACTGATACGAAGACTTAAGCGTCTGAAAGTGACTGATAAGAATATAATCGTTGTGAATTCAGCAAAGGATACGCGTTCACCTGATGAAGTTCTAAAAACGCACGATAACGTACACTTTGATTGTCACAAAGTGCATGATCTTTTTAGTCTCATAGAACGACCAGCGTTTCAGATTGCGGACATCGTAGCGATCGATGAGGGACAATTCTTCCCAAGACTGAAAAAATTTGTAGAGTATTGTCTCCTTGAAAATAAAAGTGTCATCCTCGCCGGTCTCGATGCGGATTCATTCCAGAGAAAGTTTGGAGAACTCATCGACTGTATCCCACTCGCATGTGATGTTACGAAATTGTCGGCACTTTGTATGATGTGCAGTAATGGAAATGTGGGACCATTTACGAAACGAACCGTACCCGATCTAAAACTGGAATTAATTGGAGGGAGTGATATGTATAAAGCAGTTTGTAGAAAACACCTCGATTCAAATTAAAACTTAAACCCTAAAACTCTCTTCTGTTTATTCGTTGAATGAGAAGGTACTGGTATACACAAACCACTATCTACCCATTTATCGCCATCATGAGCAGACCATCGAACTCCAAATTTATCGAGTGTTTTTCTACATAGTACACACGGTAAAGATATCCCGTCACCATAAATGGTTTTTCTCGTTATAATCAATTGACCGTATTTTCGATGAAGCCATTGAGTGAATTGATGTGGTTTATTACCACTTTTCATACACCTCGTATATAGTGTGCGAAGAAGTCTTCGCTCAGAACAGCATATGTTATCGCTCACGACACCTGGACCCTTGGACATGTAGCTGGTGACCGTACAATATTTCATTTAATTTCTCAGTCTACTACAAATGTTAATCACTATTCCCCAGACTATTATGGTTGCGATCCTTATACTGATTCTTGTCACGACAAAGAACTTGGGTAACCGACCGGCTATTGTCTTGGCCGTCGCGATGACTCTTCTTCATATGTATGATCACATTTTCTTACTTAAGCGTGGAAAGGAGAAAAAATTGGTTGAAAACTATTGCAGTGCCTGCAACGGTGCATGAAATTATTTTATTTCCTTTATATAAATGTACAGGCGTTCCGAAAAATACCAGGTCGGACCTGAAGTGATCGTCGACAAGATCAAGACCCTCATGGTCGTCCCCAAGATGCCATTCGGTCTTACCGTGTTCCAAATTGTCCAGGTTATCATGCTTGCGTACATCATCCTCAAACAGAATAAACTTGTCTAATTATAGTAATGAAGGTCGGACTCATCAAGAGTCCCAACCCCCAAAAGAAGTTCAGGGCGATCCTCCAAGATGGTCGTGAAGTTGACTTTGGTGGTCGAGGCTATTCTGATTACACGATCCACAAGGATCCTACACGAATGCGTTTATATGTTCAACGACATGGAGGGAATGTACCAGTCGGTGATCAAAGTGTTCATAAACGAATGTTAAATGTCACACGAAGTGATAAAGAGAAATGGAGTAGCAATGGTATTGCGACTCCAGGGTTTTGGTCGAGATGGTTACTTTGGAGTCAACCCTCTTTACCGTTGGCGAAGAAGTACATCACGAAACGATTTGGTGTTAGTTTTTACTAATACCACGACGTTTAAGATTTGCCTTTAATTCGGCGATGAGTTTTTGACGCACATTCGTCTGAACCTTTCTAGGTGGAGGTGGAGGTGGAGGTGGGGCAGGGACCCTTCGGTTTTTAGTCACGTTTAACAGAGATTTACACATACCTAATGTCTGTTTGGCGTCATTCACACGATTCATCATATCACGTCTAACTTTTTTTCGAAGTTCTTGTGACGTAAGACGAACACGTTTACCCTTAACATCTTTCGTAATGCGTTGTCCAGAAGATTTAACTCGCTTCTTAAGTTCCTGATAGTCCATATATCATTTATAAAGAAAATAAACGATATACATCTATGTCGTATACCGACGATTTAAAAGAAACGAATCGTCTCATAAGAGAAGTAGTGTTACCGGAAATTGTAAATATTCGAGGTGAACTCGAAGAACTACGTCGTCACACATGGCCCTACGTACAGTCACAAAAAGAAAATAACCAAATGGGTGACATTCAAGCAAAGCGACGTTTTCTACAATACTTGAATGACGATGATGTGTTACATTTATTGAAAATCAAGGCATTCCTATCAAAATCTGGATCAGACCTGATCATGAGAGAATTCGACCTCATTAGAAATAGTTATCCGTCCGGTACGTCTTCACAATGAAGGGTGTATCCTTTCCATAGACAGACACACTCTCACCACCGTAAAGTTCGGGACATCCGATATCCTCTGTACATTCACGACCATCGATGGTCACGGGGATGGGGTAGATTTGATCACCCTGTGTGGTTGTGTGATAATGATACCGATCACGGCGATTACGCACTTCACGACCGTACAGGGGTAAAGTCTCACCCGTTTCATTCGTGAGAATACCGATCTGCTGGAAGCGTCCGGGCTTGTACTTCTTAATTGGGGGACCACGGTACTCTGGTACTTGGGGTGACATCTGAACGGGGACGAAGCGATCGACGGGAACTTCGACTTCGACTTCGACTGGGTTCTTCACCATAGCATATATCATGATGACGGGAATCGAAAGGAGAACCAGTGAGTTGATGAGCTTATAGTTAATCTTCATCTTTATATTAAGCCATGAAATTATTAGGGGTCGATATTGGATATACGAATATGGGATTAGTAATGGCAACATGTGATGGGCCTCAGATCAATATCGATTATATAAAGAAAATTGACCTGGGTGAATATAAGTATAAAGGAAAATCCAACGATACTGCCGTGATCATTTCTTTATTTATAGAAGACTATGCGTTTTTATTTAAAGAGGCTGATGTCATACTTATTGAACGTCAACCACCTGCTGGTATGACAAATATTGAAAGTCTCTTACACTATATATTTATGGATAAGGTTGTATTAATATCCCCTCATAGTGTCCATAGACATTTCGGTATGCGTCATCTAGACTACGAACAACGGAAAGAAAGGAGTGTGGCTATCGCGTCTAAATACATAAAGGATATACCATACGAGCGTCAGCACGATATAGCAGATGCGTTATGTATGATCATACATTACAATTTTAAGATGGGTGTTCATTCATTTGATTCGTTTAGGTTTACTAAAATGTGAGTGATAGAACGAATAATGGATTCGAGTTCAAAGCGAGGATCAGGTTGAGACTTGAGATATTCGATATTGAATTCAGTCGTCTCAGTCCTCTCGAGTTCAGTTAATAGATTCTCGTATCGCTCTTCATCCTTCTCGAAACGTTCCTTCAGTTTTTCAGCCTTATCTTCGAGAAGTTCAACCTGTTCAGGGTATAGGTCGAGCTTTACTTGGTTGATGTGTTCTTCATCATCCTCGTCGACGTCTTCGAGCTTTTCATGAAGCTCGTCGATTCGAGTATGAATCTTTTCAATCTCGTTGACGTAGTTTTCTTTGTTGATAATCCTGGAATTTCTGATTGCCTCCATATATTTATATAAGGTGATTACCTTTTAAGTCCCATTATCGAGTGTATACGTCCAAGTCGAACTTGTACAAGCATCCATAAGGCAAATGCAGATAGTTTTATCAGGCGTCCAGAGGCGTCGTCTGATACGTTGTACACGGGATCTAATACACGTGACATGAAAGTATCAGCCTTCTCCTGACCTGTAAAATATATTTCGAGTTGTGTTAAACAACATGTGTCATCATTCGTGATCCAGTGGAAGAATACGAACGGTATAAACAGGGAGTACATCTCGAGCCAACGAACATCCTTCACGAACACCGGCACAACGACACCAGCGATTAGAATTATCAGGTGAATGAAGAAGATAATGTTCATATATAATAGACGATGAAAAAAGCATGGAACGACCAACATGAAAATATTTTACGTCAATGGGGTGAGGCTTCTGCCTGTTACAGGTTCATGAACCATCGAGCCTATTTGATGTATAAGACTCTGTCCATGCGTTTTACCCTACCCGTTATTGTATTATCAACCGTCACGGGTACAGCGAATTTCGCACAAAGTTCGTTCCCAGAAAGTATACAGGGTGGTGTACCCGCAGTTATTGGTGGTATGAACCTCATAGCCGGTCTCATAGCAACAATCATGCAATTCCTGAAAATTAACGAACTCATGGAAAATCATAGGACAGCAGCGTTAGCGTATGGCCTATTATCTCGTAATATTCGCTTGACGTTAGCCCTCCCAAGGGAAGAAAGAAAGAAGGATGGTCTGAAATTTGTGGAAGAGTGTAAGGGTGAGTACGATAGGTTGATTGAACAATCACCCTGTGTACCAATTCGTATCATTAAAGATTTTGAAGCGAATTACCCGGATGATGAAACAGACTTTGTTAAACCCGAAATCTTGGATGTTAGACCTATACATATAATAGCAGCCATCACGGAAGATACCCCATTTTCTAAAGTGGGTAAATTTTTCCAGTCAGAGGAAGGGAGTCATGCAGGATCGATAGACGTCGAACGAGGTGAATCACGAGAATAAACAAGATGACGTTGAAGATGAGGATACATGTCGCATATGGAAGTATTTTCCTTTTTAAAGGTTCGACGACACGTTTATGTAGTGCGTCATTTTCCAGCACCAAATCTATCGCCTGATTAGTAAGATCATCAATGGATCGCTTCATTAAAATTACAACACAAAAAAAGAATCATGAAGGTGACACGGTGCATGTAAGAGCCTATGAACGGATGAAACAATTGGTCGCAGAGAATAAGAATATATTTCTTTGTGGACCGACTGGTATCGGTAAGTCACACCTCCTTCGACAGGTTGTCGATCTTGAAACATGTATAGATGTATATAAGAAAACGATGGTCGATTATCTCAGTGATACATATGTCCCTATAGTGATTGAAGACTACGATGCTGAACCAACTGTATACAAGAATATCATCGATCATGTCGTTGAACATGGTACCATTAATCAGAGATCTCTGATTGTCACGTCCATATCGGCATACCTATTACCCAACTTTGAGACCATATTCATAAAACCTCTCACAGTAGAACAACTGTTGAAAATTAATTCAAACCCCGGTGCATTCGATGCAGCGACAAAATCAAAGGGGTGTATTCGGAATTTTTTACATTATCTTGAAAACTACGATAACATCGACGACTTCAAAACATCGAAAGAATACGTCAGAGATATCCTATGCACAGATGAACCATTTCCGTGGTTAGATGCGGTCGCTGAACATGGTCATATATGTGACACACTTCAGGAAAACTACATTGATTCAGAGGGTGCGGATATTACCCGTATTACCGACGCACTCTCCATTTCCGATATGATCGATACGAGTATCTATAATGGACAGTGGGCTTTACTTCCATATTACATCCATTCGGGTATACGAATTCCAAAGGCGTCGTTAGGAGTACCACTCGACCCCGAGAAAATCAGGTCAGGGAGTGCATGGACGAAATTCGGAAACTATAAAATGCGTTTTAAAAAATATAACGAAATACGGCGTAAATCAAAAAATCGTTTGAGTATCGAAGAAATGTGCCTGTTAAAGAGATATGCGGAACTTGGTAGATTTGATAGACTATTAGACTATGATATCACACCTCAAGATTTTGACGTGATTAACCACCTCGCAACAATAAGTAAGTTAAAACAAAGAGACGTCACAAATATAAAAAAGGGTCTCAAACATGCAATCGAAAGAAGAAAATGAAGAAGTTAATACGACCGTGAAAACGATCGGTAACGAAATTTTCTTTTACGGTGAGATCACTCAGGAAAGTATTCTCGACTTTACAGAAAACTTCAAGAAGCTCGAGATTGATGTACTCAAAAGGGCTGCTGATATGTTCGGGTACGTTCCATCTGTCCGTGTACATATCATGAGCGAAGGTGGAGATCTATTCGCTGGTATAGCAGCTATGAATGTTATTGAAAAATCAAGAGTAAAAGTCATGACCATCGCACAGGGAAGTTGTTGTAGTGCGGCTACATTTATGCTACTAGGTGGGTCGGAAAGACGAATGGGACCGAATGCCCAAATATTGATCCATCAGATTTCAACTGGTGAGTTCTGGGGTAACTACCAAGAACTAAGAGATGAAGTAAAGTCCTGTACCAAACTAATGAAAGCCATCAAAGATATTTATATGAAAAAAACTAAAATTCCAGAGAATAAATTTAAAAAATTAATGAAGAAGGATATCTATCTTCCCTCGTCTAAATGCCTAAAATATAAGATCGTTCACGCGATTGACTAATGTCAACGTGTCTCTTGTATAAACCCACCATCACTAAACATATTACTACAATACAGGCTGTATTAAGACTAAAAGCGGGTTCATCTGGTAACCTAAGTCGTTCCATTCTACCATGATTGATAACTGGTAAATCGGACATCTATTTAAAACGTATATTTTATTATCGTACAATGGAACGCCTTATTAAAGAAGATAAAATCGTAATTAGAGATTACGAGTGATAGAATAGTATGGATGAAATTATAAACTATATCGGTCTAGTCAGTTCAATACTCATCACAATTATGTTCGTCCCTCAAATCATACATGTGTATAGAACGAATGATACACACGCAATCAATTACGCATTTCTCATGATCAACTTTGTCGCCAGTATACTAGGACTCGTCTATTCTATCTATTTCATCGTCGTACCCATGATAGTCGCAAATACTTCAGCCGGTCTTTTCTCATTATCACTTCTCTGTATGAAATACTTAAATAATAAACCCCCACTTATAACAAATGAACCGGATAGCTGTTGACATTGATGAGGTACTCGTGTCTTTCTTGATTCCTATGGCGAAGTGGCGTGGTCTCCAATTACCAAGGAAAGAGAAATATCCATACCTCTATCGTGATATTTTTTCAATCTCAGAAAAGGAATCTCAAAAGGTGGTACGAGCATTTTATGGTAGTAAGGCTTTTAAAAATTTAGAGCCTATACCAGGTGCTTATGAAAAACTTTCAACACTTCGTCAACATACAGATAAAATCTACGTAGTGACGGGTCGGCAGAATATATCTCGAGAAACGACAGAGTTGTGGCTCGAAAAGTATTTCCCGGATGTCTTCGATGATCTCATATTAACTAACAGTTTCACACCCTTTGAAATTGATAAGTCTGATATATGCCGTTCATTAGCCCTGGATACGATGATTGATGATAATATCGGAATTTGTACCGATTGTATCAACAATGGAATCAATGCTGTTCATTTTGTTGGTGAAAATGTATACCCATGGTGTGAAGAGACGAATATTAGTGTACGATCATGGGATGAGATTACTATAAAAGTAGACGAATAATGTGATCACTATCCTTTTCTTTCATGAAAATAATTTCATCACAGTCACCACCTTTCATGGCAACGATGGGTTCACCACATGTCGTACCAGGTTTCTTATATCTATCACACGCATACGCCGTCCTGTCTGTGATATTCATATTTTGACTGTACCCAACAAATGATCGGTACATTTCACCTTTATCATCCAGGGCCTCTACGACCACTTTCCAGGAGTAGGGTCCGAACTTCCACTCCGTCGATGTAACAACAGGTGGTGGTGGGTGATCCAGGAGAGAAGACCTTGTCGGTTTTCTTTTACGTGAATTTTTAATTATGAAGGGTGCTATTAAGGTAGCCGTTAAACTCTTCATATACTATACACTCGTAGTTATCTTTTAAATATTTTATTATTCTACTTTAGTATATCATGGCAAACGATCGCTTTGTATTACCAACTCGTGGATATGGCGTGGCCGCATCTGAGGGAAATAAACTTAAATTTTCACAAATTCGGTCCATGTATGACCAGATTACCGGTGGTAAAAGTTTGGGTAATTATTATAGAAACGGCACGATCGTGGGTAGTGCTACTTATTCTTCTGTTCTTGATAATAAATTCAGTAATACAGTCTCTGCGGTTGTGATAGTGGGGACTGAGAATGAACTCAAAATGTCACAATTTCGTGGGGCTTTCAAGGAACATTTAGTGGATATTTCTACCGGAGGCGGTACGTATACCATCAATCCAGACCCAGGTGAACACCGGACCTATAGATATAAGATTGCGTCGGATGTAATCCGGTATACTACAGCCAATTCGGGGGTTGCGATAGATATAAATATTCCATCTACAAGTCCAAACGTACGCGTGATACTTCAGAATGAAGGAAAGATTTATGGTGGTCCAGGTACCGGTGGTGCCGGTGGTGCCGGTGGTGCCGGTGGTACACCCGGCACCACCGGGTCTGGCTCAACAGGTACAAATGTTGCCGGTGGTAATGCCGACAGCACCGTCACCTTTAGTGGAAGTGATGGAAATCTGGGTACTGGTGGTGAACGCGGTGGACACTGTGTACAGATATCGGGTTACCCAGTGGGTCAAACGTTACATTTGTATAATAAGGGTACTCTAAAACCCGGTGGAGGAGGAGGTGGTGGTGCTGGTGGTGGCGCGGGAGGTGGGGCCGGTAGTAGTGGTGGTGGTGGCGGGAAGGGGGCACAGGGGTATAATAGTGCAGATGTTACAAAATTTGTGTATGATTATCCTTTCTACTTCTGGGTAAGAACTTTAGACTCTTTCAATAATAATCATTATAAACACGGTTTAAGATGGAACGGGGTTGCCGTATATGGTGAAGATGAATACACAAATGGTAATGGAGCATTAAGTTCCGTCACTGTCGGTGGTGTGACGTATGAAAAGGGTTCTGTACAAAACAATCCAAGATACGACGACAGCGATTTAACATTTTATCAAATAATTCGTAAGGACGTCCGAACGTCTTTTGATGGTGGTAATGGTGGTAATGGTACTAGGGGTCAAAATGGTGGTAGTGGTCACAGTGGGGTAAAGGGTAAAAAAGGTGCATATTATACTGGTAGTGGTGAAGTCACAGATACAGCGAATAACCCTGCACAGGGTGATGAACCAGATTCTGCTGGTATAACAGGTGGTTCCGGTGCCTCAGGTGCACCTGGGACATGTGCCTCAGGTGCTGGTGGTACAGGGGGGGGTGGTGGTGGTGGTGGTGGTGGTGGTGGATATGCAACGGGTGGTGCTGGTGGTGATTTTGGGCTAGCGGGTACTCTTGGGGGTAGAGGGAGGGATGGTAGGGATGGTTTATTTGGTACAGAAGCTAACTCCGGGGGGAGCCATGGATGTGGGCTAGCGGGTGGGTCAAGTGGTGGTGGTCGCAGTGATAGGACTACTGGTGGTGATGACGGTGGTGGAGGTGGTGGAGGTGGTGCCGGTGGTAGTATATACTCTAATCCTATCAGTGCTCAGATTACTCTTACTGATTGGGTATAATAAAAACATTCGTACACATAAATGATACCTCTCCTCATTGGAGCCGCTCTCATGTACGCCTTCTTCAACGCACCGTCCGACCAGGTTTCGGGGTCTAAGAATTTCCATCTCTCCGATGGAGCATCAGCGTCCATGTATAAACTCATGAAGGAACAGGGTATGTCTGACGAAAACCTTAAACGTTTCGTCATCATGGAAGATTACCTTTTGGAGTTGGAAAGGGTGTCTGTATGTACAGGTATCCCCAGACTCGGTGAGGCGACAAGTATGTCTCAGCAAATCAAAGATCTTTTCATGGGCTACGACTTTTCCTACCATACCGCTCATCTCAAGCAGGCAGCTGAACCCAATAAATCTATAAACAAATTCGTTTCCTGTTAAATCATCCGTTCACGCTTAGCCTTGACGATTGGTTTGGGGCTAACTTTTTTTGTATTCTTTTTATTGTTTAACCACGCCTTCTTGTACTTGACAAGTTTCGCACCAGTCGGTTTATGTACCATGATGTAGTTGAGTGCATTATTTTTGTAGGTTGAAACCATATTGCGAGGTATACCGTTAACATTCAACGTCTTCATGATCATCTTTTTTTCGAGGTCGCGTTTACGTTGATTTTTCCAGTTTTCGACGAGTTTCTTCTTGGCTTGGTCAACATTCTTTTTGAATGGAACACCCGCCCTATTACCACTGGATAGCTTATTGAGACGTGTTTTCATTTCACGGACATCGTTGTTCAACGAAGGCATTACATTCTTGTATTGACCCAACCAACGTTTTCCGTACAACTTCACGATATCTTTACGAATAGAATTCTCATCCAGACCCCTCTTTTTAAGAACGGTCATGTTAGGCTTCTTAGGCGACACCGTCTTCGGTGTCGGTGTCGGCGTCGCCTTCACTTTGGTTTTGGCATTTTCGAGCATTTTTTGAACCTTTTCAATTTTATTACAGATAACATCTCTCGTATCTTTCGTATTGACATCAATCTTCATGATTGTAGCAGTGTTTAAGAGTTCTGATTTCTTCATTTGTCGACAGATCTTCTTACCGATCCGGAAATTTGTGTTTGATTTGTTACCTGTTTTATTCAATATTTTTTCACAGATTTCATCCTTCTTTGCGACACGGAAGAATCCATCTTCTCCCTGTACTCTGAAATTAACTACACCCATACGACGTGCAAGATTGATGAGTTCGGGCTTCTTCATGCGTAAACATGTTTTGGCATTGAGGAGTCTCTTCGTGTACTTTCTTTTAGGTGGGGGTGTAACTTTCGCCTTCGCCTTCGCCTTTGGTTTAGACTTGGTCCGAGCCTTTACCCCTTCATCGAATCTACCAGTTACTTGAACCTGACCATCACTGTTTAAATTTTCAACCAACGTCTTACCGATCTGATAAGCCTTCAACAAATCCGCGGGGTTTTTCGCTCCCGATATTTGGATGTTTCCAGACGTAGTGACTATAAACTTTGCGTCATTCATATAGATGTATAAGAATGGTGAAAGCTCTGGTTCATACGAAGCAGTCGTGATACCATACATTCTAGCACGTTGACTGATGTACACGAGACTTTTAAAGACACCGTTTACCCTAAACTGACCACTCAGATTATTGTAGGTGAAAGGATTGTAGAAAAATGGTTGACGATCCGTATACGTATTAACGACATAACGACGGATGAGTTCGGGTTGATTGGCGATATTCGTACCAAGGAAACCACCTGAAAACCTAATTTTTCCATTTTTGTAGATATTAACAGTCACTCCCTTACTTTCACCAAAGTCGTTGGACAGTGACATTTTAAACTGTACCGTAAAAAACGCGATATTGATATTACCCTTGGGACCCGCTTCACGAGTATGGGAAAATCCTTCACGCATAGATCCATACCAACCTTTGATCTCTGTCGTGTCTAAATAAAGACCTTCGCCGATAGCTGTTTTTGGGAGGGGGGTTTTCATCAATATCTTTTTTATATCGATGATGGCATCCTTCTGACCGAATCCGGAATCTACTGTTGCGTTGAACATACCAGGATTGAGTTTAGTCATCTCGAGTGTCGTAATGTCACTCGATGCCAATAATTGACGAATATTATTGTTCGTCAAACCCCCAAACTCATTGTTTTCAAATTCTCTGAAAGCTCCTTCGTAGGACTGGTTATTGACCATATTCTTCTGAAGAAGTTGGGGGACTCGTACATCTCTAGGGAGTACGGTACGTTCACGCTCTTTTCGGAGCATGTTCTCTTCGAGTTCTCGTGCAAAATTATTGTCCGAGTTCGAGTTCGATCGTTGAATCTCGACACCAGACTGACGGACAAATTCTTTTATCCTCTGGCTCATAGTAATAGATGGTGATATTTTTTTTTAGTATCCATTGGTTAATATTTCTTCATTTTCATCAATGACATCTACACCATAAAACACTGGTTGCTTTCGGTACGAGCGACCCTTGTATGTAACTGCTTCTTCACGTACTTCGATGCCATATGAACTGAAGGGTCCAGCGTAAGCATCTGGATTGAAGCGTGGCTTTCCCATATTGAGAGTCTGCGTACAATGTAAAGTGTATGCTGGAGTAAACACTGACTGGGGTACGAATAATTTGAGGTCTCGATCAACTGCACTACTCTCGAGGAAGTTTGTCAGGGAACTTGTCACCATCGCGACTTGTTTTTGAATCTTCTTGAAGTACGCGGGAACAACCGCCCATGCGTCTCGATCGGCATATTTCTGACCATACTCGACATAGGCACGTACACATTTGAGTAGAATTGCTGGGATCTCCTTGGCGAGTTTGTTGGTGAGGCGTGGGTCAGCATCATGATCCTTTACTTGCTTGGGGAAGTCGAAGACCAACAGACGTCTCAAAATAGATCCGGATGCATCTTTATAATCTGGGAGTTCGTTACCGGCCATGCAGCCAGGTGTAGTCCATTTAATCGATTTAGGTTTCTCATGTTTAATCGCGACGCTAACATCTTCACCACTGATGATAGATTGTAGTTCAGCTTGGTTGAGACTCATATTATTCTTACACTCGGGTGCGATGAACATGAAACCATCGTAGATACCGGAAAGACCAAACTGTTTTTCTGAGTTTGAACTCAACGTTTTGACATCCTCAGCCTCGTAAAACCTCTGAAATACGTTCGTCAATAATGTAGACTTACCGGTTCTCGCCACACCCTTACAGTACATAGCAATCTGCCAACCATCAAGGTCGTTTACATCGAAACAAAGTCTGCCCCCCATTACATACATCCATCTAGATACATCCTTATCAAATCCCTGATAGTCCAGGATACTCTGGAAATATGGTGTTGGAATATCCCACCAATCTTCTAGGTGATCGTAACTTTCGAACATCTGATCAAAGTATTTACAGCTTACGATCGTGGGGTCGAGACATTTATACTCTTTACTTTCGTAACTATAGAAGTTAGATCTGAACTTACCAGTGGCCGGGACCCGTTCTTTAGCTATGTCTTTACCTATGAAGATACCATTTTTGAAACTCCAGACATGGCGGTTTTTGGAGATTTCAGGGAACTGCATATCGTGACATTTCGATACGAAACGAATGACGTCGTTAATCGTATTACCACGGGATGTTAAGTTTTCCCAGTTCGCACGATTCGTTTCCTTTTGGGAAAACATGAACACTTCAGTTTCGATTGATCGGTTTGGTTTCCACGCACGTGTTGTATACCCATCCGGTGTAATTATTTGGGTACAGCAATACCCCTTATACCGTCGAATGTTGTTGGTGTATGTATGGTTGAGGAAAGAAATAAGGGACTGTTGATAAGGGGATAATGTATCAAGTGCGGTAGTGTTACATCTATATAATACCGGGTCACATTCCGTGTTCAAGGGTTGACACGTGGGATTATTAATTCTTTCGTAGATTCTCGCATGTCTGAAAACAATTTGGAACGCGTCATCCACTTGTTCGATCAGTCTATTGATTCTAAACGAAACGTTCAGACCATCGTCATTGGGTTCGTAATCAGAAATCTCCAGGGCGGTCGCTCGATGAAACATCTGACCCATCAACGAGATGACTCGGCGATGGGAAGAAGCAGTATGTTCCATGTCGACACGGAATGGTTTACCCGTTACTGGGTTGATTTCTTCGGGTCTAAAAAAACGTTTGTATCCCAACTCTGACGGGATCGATGTATTATTTTTGATGCCCATATCCCATTCCTTTTCCTGTTGTTCAAGAAGTTTGAGGAGTTCATCAGAATTGATGGACTGGACTTTATTTTTTATAATCTCCATATTCGATTGAAGTTCGTCGGCATCTTCGGATATGTAGTGGGTTGCCATGCCTCGATTTACTAATACTCGCATCTATTTTTTAAGCTAACTTTCCAAGCATCTTTATCAGGATTTTGTTTTGCATCTGCATCTGCTGTACCAAACCAACAAGGGCACTACAAACTGTATCACCTTCGGGGGTTGTGAGGATATCGACCAAGTCGATACCAGCATCTTCATCTATGAACATCTCTTCCTCTTCATCTTCATCCTCTTCCTCTTCATCCTCCTCTTGGGGAATTTCCCCTTCTTCGATTTCGTCGGTGTCGGTGATCATTTGTGTTATACAAAGAAAAGACCAATGTCCATTTTTCGCGACGTGCGGTATCAGGCCAATTTAAAATGTTACTATATAATACAAAACTCTCATAATGGCCGGTGGTCTCATGCAACTCGTAGCTTACGGCGCCCAAGACGTCTACCTGACGGGTAACCCCAAGGTAACTTTCTTCCAGGCTGTCTACAAACGCCACACCAACTTCGCGATGGAGAACATCGAACAAACCACTAACGGTAACCCCTCCAACAACGGCCGCATCTCCGTGACTGTCGCCCGTAACGGTGATCTCATCGGTGACATGTACGTTGAATTGACCTCCAAGGTCACCGGGACGAAGTCTGCCGACGCCATCGACTGCAACTGGGTCGCCGAGCGTGCGATCAAGACTGCTGAACTGTCCATCGGTGGTCAGCGCATTGACAAGCACTACCAGAGATGGTGGCGCATGTACTCCGAGCTTTACTTGGATGAGTCCAAGAAAGCTAACTGGGGTAAGATGACCTCGGGTAAGGGCCAAGTGTTCCTCCCCCTGATCTTCTTCTTCAACCGCAACCCCGGTTTGTTCCTCCCCTTGATCGCTCTCCAGTACCACGAAGTCCGAATCGATTTCGATTTGACCAGTGAGTTCGAGGATTACTTCAACCTGAACACCTTCAAGGTCTGGGGTAACTACGTGTACCTGGACACCGAGGAGCGTCGCCGCTTCGCCCAGAAGGGTCACGAATACCTGATCGAGCAGGTCCAGCACACTGGTGTTGACTCCGTGACCGCGGGTGAGACCAAGCAGGTCCGCCTTTCGTACAACCACCCCATCAAGGAGCTCGTGTGGGCCGTCGCCCCCGCTTCCTCCGCGAACGCCAAACTGTGGAACTTCACCTCCAACGTTGGTGCCGCCGATGTTGTGCTCGAGTCCGACCCCACGGACCCTAACCTGTCCAACTGCTATGTGCCCATCACCCAGGCGTGTGGTGTCCCCCTGTTCTCCTCCGAAGGATCCCTCCGCCTCATCGAGGAAGGTGCCTCTGGTGCGGGTGCCGTCGGCCCCGTCGAATCCTTCAAGCTTGTCCTCAACGGCCAAGACCGCTTCAAGGAGCAAACCGGTAAGTACTTCAACCAAGTGCAAGCCTACAGCCACCACTCTGGTTCCCCCATGCCCGGTATCTACTCGTATTCCTTCGCGCTCAAGCCCGAGGAACATCAACCCACGGGTACCTGCAACTTCTCGCGTATTGATAACGCCCAAGTTGCCATCAAGATTAAGGCTGGTATGGGTACCGATGCCGCGTCTTCGCTCAACATGTTCGCCACGAACTACAACGTCCTCCGCATCCAGAGCGGTATGGGCGGCCTCGCCTTCTCCAACTAATCGGTTGGTTTCGGTATATTAGTAAATTAAATCATAAATCATTTTTAAAATGCACTGTTAATGCTATTTAAAAACGAAACTACTTGTGTTAGTATGTTAGCTCTAGGTCAAACATCGATCCTTATTTACGCCATTAGACGTCGACGAACCTACAGACAACGAAAAAAACCTTGTATCGACAAACCTGAGGCAGTTAAGTGTGCGGTACGACATAGACGTTGTGAAGGGTGTCCCTTTAAAAACTTCTTTAAAGCTGACAACCCACTTAAGTATATAGATAATGTTTAAGAAAGTATTTAATCTTTTTGTTAAAGTTGAAAAACCTATTTTGGGACGTTGGTCTCTTAAGTCTTGTGAGGAAATTTCAACTTCTATAAACTCTGTATATCAAAATAGGGATCATTGTGGTGACACGATCTGTAAAGAACCTAAGAAGGCTTCCGAATATAAGGATAAGCCCAGTAAGTAAGTATGTATGAGATCTACACTGATGGAAGTTGTCTCGGTAATCCTGGACGTGGTGGTTGGGGTGTGGTTAGTGAGCAGTTTAGATTATCTGGTAAACAGACTGACACGACTAATAACGTAATGGAGATGACTGCGATCCTCAAAGCCCTCGAAGAATGTGTAACTCGAGACATTCAAGAAGTGTGTATATTTACGGATAGTCAATATGTGAAGAAGGGTATTAGTTCATGGATTATCAACTGGAAAAAGAATGACTGGATAACATCAACGGGTACACCCGTGAAAAATAAAGATTTATGGATTGCGATCGATGACGTGCGTAATAAATTAACGAAGGTTGAATGGGAATGGGTAAAGGCCCACAACGGTAATCCTAAAAATGAAGAAGTTGATGCATTGGCATTTGAGACTGCTGGTGGAAAGATTACGAAAAAACAAAAATTTTACAGTATCCTCAAGGGACATATTACAGGTATATACACAACATGGGACGAAGCTAAAGAACAAGTGGATGGATACCCGGGTGCGGTATATAAGTCATTCAAAACTGAAGAAGAAGCTAAAAATTGGATGACCCGTGTATACTTGGAGGTTCCCTACGAAGAGAAAGAATTCGCAAAATCCAATGGTGCAAAATGGGATGCGGAAAAAAAGAAATGGTGGGTACAAGAAATGAAACCGGATCTTGAAAAATATATCAGGATAAGTTAGCTATGAGCGACGACAGCTGCGAATGGTGTGATCGCCAGGAAAGGTTGCTTATAAAATGGGCCGAGAAGGCAGCGGGGTATCGCTGGCTTCATAACCATGCACGTCTATTCTATAAGAAACAAAACGATTGGTTAGCGTATCCTAGTATAGTTATAGCGAGTATCACGGGTGTGGGTGGTTTCGCAGTTTTAAACCCTAGTGGTAACGAAGACGTATCTACGGATACTAAGAACAAGATTATGATCATCCAATACTTCTTCGCTTTTATGAACGTACTCGGTGGTATTCTCACATCGATTAGTAAATTTAGTCAGAGTTTATCACTTTCTGAATCACATTCCGCGATGTGTGTACAATGGTCGAAGTTTTATAGGTCGATAGATATGGAGATATCTCTTGATGTCAAACATAGAACTGAAGTAGTTGAATTTATTATGAAATCAAGAGAGGAATACGACAAGCTTTTAAGTGATTCACCCGATATACCAGCTGTTTCCATTCAGGCGTTTCTTTCACAGTTTCCAGGTAAAGAAAATAAACCCGATGTTTGTAATGGTTTAAGTATACTCGTAGAAGACGATACAAGATCGATTACTTCATCCAAACGTATAGTTTCTCGGTGGATCTCTGCGTTCACATCAGTATCTGGAAAACGGCGAAGTCAGGAACTCGTGCGAACCAGTAGTACAGCCGAAAACGAATTACAGAGAGTTTAAAATTCATCATCAAATTCAATCTCGTCAGAATCTTCATCCATCTTACCGTAGTCACCCACTCGCTTTTCAAAGAAGTTCGTCTTACCATCCAATGAAATATTCTCCATAAAATCGAAAGGATTTTTGGATTTCCAAATCACTGGTTGCCCGACTTGTTTCAAAAGACGATCAGATACGTATTCGATGTATTCAGACATCTTTTCGGAGTTCATACCGATTAAACTACATGGGAGTGCATCAAGAATGAACCCCTTTTCAATTTCAACCGCCTCTTGAATTATCGCGTGAATAGTTTCCTTTGATGGTTTTTGGTTGAGCATCTTGTAAAGTTCGACTGCGAATTCTTGGTGAAGACCTTCATCTCTACTGATCAGCTCATTGCTAAAACAGAGACCTGGTAAGAGTCCACGTTTCTTGAGCCAGTAGATGGCACAGAATGACCCAGAGAAGAATATACCTTCTACACATGCGAAAGCAAATAGACGTTCGGCAAAGGGTCGTGATTTGTCAAACCATTTCATGGCCCATTCAGCTTTACGTTGAATGCATGGGATTGTCTGAACAGCTTGGAAAAGCTGTTTCTTTTCTGTTGAGTCTTTGATGTATTTGTCGATCAGTTTTGAATACGTCTCACCATGAACCATCTCATTATGAGCTTGGTAGGCATAGAAAGAGCGAGCTTCGGAGGCTTGTACTTCATCAGCAAAATTATTATTAATGTTTTCGAAAACAATTCCATCGGATCCAGCGAAGAATGCTAAGATATACTTAATGAACTTTTGTTCGTTGTCCGTTAAATTATTCCAGTCTTCCATATCCTTCGAAAAGTCAATCTCTTCAGCTGTCCAATTGGACATTTGTGCCTTCTTATAGAGATCCCAAAGGTTCTGGTGTTTGAGGGGAAAAACAGTGAAACGGTCCAACGTCGGTTCCAACAATGGTTCATACTCGTCTTCGATGAATTGTTGGAATTCAAAATAGTTACCGATACGACGATCGTTCACAAATATTTGAGGATAGGAATCAAGTTTACCTTCACATAACTTTTTCAATTCGACTACATCTATGTTAATTATTTCATAATCGAAACCTTCCGAAGCACATAGTTTGGTAGCCGCATCACATAACCCACACCCATCCTTTGAATAAATCTGAACTCTCATCTGTGTTATTTACCCTGATTATTTTTTGTCCGAAAACTCTAAGTATGATTTCGCGCGAAAGCATATTCCAGGACGACATCATCAAGTTACTCGTGAACGAAGATGGTACAGAAGATGAGATGTACGCCCTCGTAGGCATGAATACCGGCAATACACTAGGAGTTTCGTATCTGTCTCCAACCAATAAAATATACAAGAGTGCTTGTGTCTACCAGTTGGAGTCTGGAAATCTTAACCCGGCTCCATTCGAAAGTGTATTTGAACATTACCCAAGTGGTACAGCATTTACCGATCTTGGTATGAAGATGGTAGGTATTAACATGTACAGTTTATATGATGAAATTGACGTCGAGGATGTAGACAGTGACGTTTATGAAGACCATGACGATTCCGACACAGACTCTGAGATGGCGGACTTCGTCGTTCCCGATGATGGTATACCAATCGGACCCCCACCAGGTCATGAACTTATAGACAAGGAATGGGAGGAATGGAAGCCTTCTACCCCAGGTGCTAGGAGTTTTAAGGAAACCATTGATATGATTGAAAAATCCCTTACCTAAGTAAGTGCGTTGTTCTAGGTAAAAATAAGAATTGACATCCAGTAGAATGGAATTAGCTGCTATATGGAACCAAGTCGATACTATATTCGGCAGGAAAGAAGAAATAAAGCTACTCAATAAAAATTTTTGCATTGAGTGTAATGGAGTAAAAGTATACACACCAGAAGGATTACCGGTGTGTTCATCATGTGGTCTGGTCGAAGATCGGTTCATTGATGAATCACCGGAATGGACGAGTGGTGTGAGTGAAGATGGAAAAATAAACGATCCGTCACGATGTGGAAATCCAAACTCAAACCCCGAACTCTTTTCACAAGCATGGGGAAAGGGGTCTATTATTGCAACAACAGGTTCTTCTAAATATGAACTCAAGCGTATGGCGAAAATTAATTTTCACATGTCGATGAACCACAAAGATCGTTCACTCTTTCATGCATACAAGGATATTGACGAGGCGTGTTATACACTTCCCGATTCGATACTGAAAGATGCTAAAATGATGTACAAGAAATTTGACGATAGTAAATTAACTAGGGGTGCTGTTCGTATCGGTATCAAAGGTAATTGCGTTTTATACGCGTGTAGATTGGCGAAGGTGCCAAGAACGACAAGGGAGATTGCCGACATGTTTGGTATACAGAGTAAAGACATGAGCCGTACGACACAGATGTTTAAGGAGACGATAATGGGAAAAACAGAAAAGAATTATATGACCAAACCTTGTGATGTTGTGCATCGACTACTAGGAAACTTCAATATGGGTCAAGATTACCGACCCACTTGTACTAAGATGTGTAGCGACATTGAAGACTGCATCGAACTCATGAGTAAGACACCGAACAGTATCGCGTCTGCCGTGATTTTGATAGCACTTAGAGGTGTTCATACAAAGAGTGAGATTTGTTCAATATGTGGCGTCTCTGTACCCACAGTAAACAAGATAGAATGTATTATTAAAAAGCACTTAGAGCTGAAGGGCGTGACTTACTAAATGGTGAAGTTGTTTCTCTCAACACCATGCTACGGGGGTTTGTGTTTAGATAAATATATGACCAGTATAATTAAACTACAACTTCTTCTCATAAATAAGGGTGTACAACTTATGCTCGATACGACAGAAAATGAATCACTCGTACATCGTGCTCGTAATGTAGCCGTCGGGCGTTTCATGCAAAAGACGGATGCTGAATATTTCATGTTTATTGATGCCGATGTCGATTTTGAACCCGAATCGGTTGTCAAACTTTTAGAATCTACCTACGACATAGCAGTCGCGTGTTACCCGAAAAAGGTTGTCATGTGGGATCAGGCTGCAGAAGCTGTTAAGAAAGGTGATGAGAGGGACATGGCGATGCTCTCTTCCAGTCTTGTCGTTAATATTGGTTCTGCCAGACGTACAGTTGAAAACGGTTTCGTAGAGATTTTGGATGGCCCAACTGGGTTCATGATGATCAAACGATCTGTCTTTGAAAGGATGCATGAAAAGTATCCCGAACTGTTATGTAAGAATGATCATCAAAACCGTGATTTTGACGAGTATTACGCCGTATTTGATTGTATGATTGACCCTGATACTAGGAGATACCTCTCGGAAGATTACGCATTCTGTCGACGCTGGCAGAAGATGGATGGTAAGATCCATGCCCATATTCATACCACATTGGGACATATAGGTAATTTGCCATTCACTGGATGCTTAAATGACAGGCTTAAGGTTTAGGCATGTTTTTCTATAAAATGAAGTTTGCCACTATCATTGTCACGAGGTCTAAATCTTGTCATGTAAAAACACTTCACACGATCCTTCGTATGAACATCGCATGTATCCATAATGGTCACCATAACGAAATCTCTTTTGTCAATGATGATCCATTCGCGAAGGCGAAGGCTATCGAACGTTTGTTGACTACGTTTGACCGGATCCTTTACATTGATTTTGGAATTAGTATCGATGAAGTGAGTATCAATGAAATGTTCAAAATGGGTGATGATGTTGGATGTCTCGTCTTCCCGGGTGTGAAGGAAGGTATTGACTGGAAGATGTTCAAAGAAAAAGTGAAGACTGGTGTGGATGAACCCGTAAACCAAATGGGTCTCGATTTCGACACGACAGTTGATCAAAAAATATCGGATGATCACTACACAGTAAAAAATACATCGGCTCGTGCATGGGTCATTAATTGTAAACTCGTCAGTGACGCACTCAAGGCATCCACTGTTGATAAAAAGTTTGGTATCAATCTGATCCCTCCTCGGATGGATATGATGTTTTTTAAATTTAAGGAATTTGGTATTAATATTGTTGCGTATACGGCAGCTAAGTTGATCATGACCTATGGCCATGAATGTATTAGTAACATTGTCAACTCTGCCGGTGTTAAAAGCACATAAAGTTTTCGTCTCTTATCTTATCATGAATGAATACGTCAAGAAGTTTATCCTTAAGACGTGGGGTGTGAAGGATAGGTTCCCCGGTCCTCAACCTATTTCCATCGAATTTAAGCATTTTCCCATACTACGAAATAATGATTATGTCGTATGTGAAAAGACTGATGGTGTTCGCCATATGATGGTAGCCCTTATGTACGAAGGGAAGAAACAATGTGTTTTTGTAAATAGAAACTTTCAAATGTTTTCTGTTCCATTACATTTTAAAAAATCAATTTTTGATGGTACAATTTTAGATGGTGAATTATATGGTGATACATTTTTGGTATATGATACTGTCATGGTTGAAGGTGAAGTTATAGGTCATCAAAATTTCCTCAATCGTCTTGAGCATATGGAGAGGGTCACAAAAAGTTTGATCGGTATGAAGTCTGATCGTATCAAAATGAAAGTCAAGAAGTTTCATGTCATGAAAGAATTTAAAACATTCATGAATGACTATCTTCCTACCGTCAAGGAATCAATGGATGGTCTTGTGTTTACACCCGTCAATGAACAGGTATTGACGGGTACACATGAGACGATGTTTAAATGGAAACCGAAAGAGAAGAATACTATAGACTTTATGGCTAAAGTCAATGACCAAGGAATCTGGCGTTTGTATATACAGGATAAGGGTAAACTATATATGGAGGGTGAGATCCCACCAGATAAAGTAGCCTCTACACCACTTTTAGAAGATGGTGCAATCTTAGAATGTATGTACATGGAAAATGACAAACCAATGTGGTGGAAGCCGTTATTGAAACGCGAAGATAAGAATTATCCAAATAATAGAAGAACCTTTTATAGAACACTCGTCAATATAAAAGAGGATATCAAGATGAATGAGTTTTTAAAGTGTACATGAGTAAGTAGTGTGGAGCCATGATAGGAAGTTCTTGTAATGTAACAACATCGTCATCCTTATAATACCATTGATCATCTGTCTTTGTGAATGCTAAATAATGTCCACCTCGTTGAACTCCCATATGAATAGCTGTCGCTACGAGTTCATATTCGTGACCATCGATCGTCATTTGTTCAATTACTTCAAACTGCCCCCTCTTGTCAAAGGATATCATCAATACTGATGGATACTCTGAGAAGAGACATCTTGTCGTCGCCACATGGTGTACTTTACCATCATCATCTTCGTAATCACTCAATGTATTCCATTTGACACTGTTCATCATCATCTCTCTCAAATTATTTGAAGTTGGACATAATATGTGAATACTGAATACTTCTTCGTGTGTTTTCTTCCCTCCCGGCCATATCGTCTCTTGTATTTTTTTACCGTAGAAATGTTTCTTCAAATCTGGTACCGAACGTTCAAGTATATCTATTATACAGAGAACAGCTTCTTGTGCATCATGTTGCTGCCCAACTACAAATCTCGGAAACTGTTTGATAAATTCATTGAGAAGTCCATTCACATTGAAGGTTATTTTGGTGGTGTCATCCCAATACTTCCTGGTGAATTCACAAAAGAGTTTTGTAAACGAACATGGCCCGTCATATTCTTGATCGATGAATTGTGACTTGATCATGTGAAGATGTACGAGACATTGGAGGGACGTATTGAAATAACAAGAATTTCCAACATTGAGTATCCCTTTCATTACATTTTTCGTATAAAAAACACTTAAGAAGATGACGCGATAATCATATTGTAAGAAATAAAAGATGAATACAGAAATCGTCCATAAGAAGATTCATAAACTATTCGAACAGAGTCAGAATGATCCATTAACTGAAGTCGAATTACGTCTTGGGAAATTTAATGGTAAACTGTTCGATACGAATATTGGAAAGGATACTTTTGATAAAGTGTATCGAGCTCTCGTAAAATATCAAGGGTGGGAAAAGATTTACACTACACAAGAAGAAGTATTCTATAGAGATCGAGACAATATTCGTATGTCGATCGATGAAACCACTGGTGATCAAAAGATTATTCAAAAAACATCTATCCATAAAGAAGATTTTAAGAGAATCAAGGGTGTACCCTATGATGTTAGGATTGCGTTCAGTAAGGAAGTACCCATGGAGATTGACGACTTCAGTGACATGGATCGAAAACGAACGAAGCATCGCCAATCATTCGTTCGTAAGAATCTGTCCATAGACCTGACGATGTCGAGTGGTGATAATATTGACCTTGACGCAGAGGATATCACTGACTATCAGATTGAATTAGAAATTATCAATCCATCCGATGTGAAGAGTAAGAATGACTTGTTAAATATCCTCCATAAAGTGAATGATCTGTTCAAAGTGTTTTAGATATGCCATTAGATTTGTTATAAAAAATGGAATAAGTAAATTAATTTAAATCCCCGCAGGGCTATCGTATGACCCAGTCACATCAAGACCCTCGAGTTCAAACCCAGAATCCACCAGCTCAATCTCATCCTCCATCATACCGGGGAGGGGGAGAGGAGCATTCTTCATAGAAACAGGAACAGGAACCATATTCACAATTTCCACCGTTTCCTGAGATTTCGCAACGGGGGGTTTTTCCTTCTTGAGAAACATAATACCCCACACGATCAACATGAACACCACCGTGTGCAAGAGAAGACCACCAAATTTGGGACAGCCATTAGGTCCGGCTACCCACTGCCCGAGAAGGCGACGCATAAGAATAAAAGTTTGGGGGTTGGCGATCACGAAGAAAATCAACGCAGACATCACAGAAATCAAAAATTTCTCACGAGCCTTACCGCCATCACACCCACATCCACAGTCTTTAAAGATACCCATTATAGTTTACCTGGAGAAAAAAAAAGTACTTAAAGTTTGGAACCCTATATAATATATAACAACCCACCATGTCGCTTGCCATCCAAAAATATTCTGAATTCAATGCCAACAACGTTTCCTTCTCTAAGCTTCGTAAGAACAAAAATGGAGGGAAAGCTGTATACCTCAACAGTAGCGACAACAAAAAAGTATTCGTCCAACTCCCCTTCATGCGTTCCCCATACGGTCTCAGTGCCTACACTGATGAGGGTACTGGGCGTACGAGCTACTCGTTAGATTTGTCTTTCGATTCTGACAACACCGAGTCTGCAACCTTCCTAAAAGCGATGACCGAACTCGATGACCTCGTAGTGAATATGGTCGCCGATAACTCCAAGGAATGGCTTGGTAAGAAGTTCAACGTGGCTGTCCTGAAAGAAGCTCTTTACAAGCCTATCGTTCGCCCTGGTAAGGAGCAGTACCCAGCTACCATGAAGCTTAAGATTCTCACCAAAAGTGACGGGTCTTTCGTTCCTGAAGCATACAACATGCAACGCGAATCTGTATCTCTTGATACGATTGAAAAGGGGCAAAAGGTACTTGCCATCATCGACCTGAACCAGATCTGGTTCATCGATAACAAGTTTGGCGTTACGATCCGTCTCCAACAGGTACTTCTTGAACAATCTGAGAAGTTACCTTCCTTCGCCTTCCAGGGCCTCGAACTTCCAGGATCTGAAGTTGAAGTTGATGTTGAGATTGATGAAGAGTCTGAAATCGACGAATAAAAAATATAAACCTACAATAGATGAAAAACATTCTCATTATAGCCACACTCTTTGGGATTATATATGGATCACTTGAACCCGGGCATTTCGAGTTTACGAATGTATTAGATCCATTCTACTTTTCGTTCACGACGATGAGTAGTGTTGGATATGGTGATTACACCCCCAAAACAAATCTAGCTAAGGTATTGGTTATGTGTCAGCAAGGTATGATATTAAATGAACTTGTCTTATTATAAGCACACATTGATAAGAAGATTACACTCTTCTCTTGAATGTATAAAAATCTAGGTATAGTTTAAGTATGTCAGACATCGAGAGTAATCTCAAAAAGAAATTAAGAGGTAAAAAGGCTTGTTCACCAGGTGATTACTTGAAAATTCCACATTGGCCTAATGGACGACTGAAAGTTGGAAAGGGTAAAATATTGGGACAAGGAGAATATGGTAAAGTGTATAGAGGGACTATCAACAATAATGGTCGTAGGTACACCGCATATAAAGAGATTGACACCAAACGGAATAATCTCGGTATGGCTGCTTTTGAATATAAGGTTGCGAAAAAACTGAAAGGGTACGGAGTACCTGACATGTATTTGTATAAGAAGTGCGAAGGTTTAGATATTCTCTATCTCGAGTATATTAAAGGTGGTAAAGAATTACAAGAGTGGTGGGCAACGAAGCCGGATATCATAGCGATAAAATCAGTGATGGTGCAGGTTTTATCTAATTTATATAGAATCAAGGAAAAGTATCCTGGTTTTAGACATCACGATCTTCATAGTAGAAACATAATGATTCGCCGTGTACCCGTAGATACTATTACCGTAAATTTACCAGGTAAGAAATATCAAATATCAAACGGTGGTGTTGAGGCTATCATGATTGATTTTGGATTATCTAGTTTTCCCAAAATCTCAAATCCCATGATAGAAGATGGATCGTACGAACATGTTGGAATTTCTAAGAAATCACACCCACTTTATGACCTCCATCTCTTTCTGAATACCATGTACACTCTCGTAAGATCTCCTTCGAATGGTACCGAACGACTCGTACACAATTTCATCAAATACATTATCCCCAATGGATATCTCGACATGGAAAATACATACGTCACATTTTATCGTATCAAACAGGGATTAAACGCACAGCACACACAGTATCTTCCGAGTTTTGGAAAAGTTCTGAGTAGTACTTTTTTTACAGGTGAGAATAAAGTTAAAAACATCATCAAAAAGGTTGTTTCCAGACCCAGAAAGAAAGTTGTCATCACTAAACCAAAAGCTCCCGCGAAACCCGTAGACCAAAAGAATGCGATGACTCGTGCGATTGCTGTTATGAAAGCAGGTAAAGTACAACCAAAGAAAAAACGTGGTCCAGTTGTAACTAAAAATAAATCTCAGCAATAAGTAAACAATGATTGTGATCGTCATTCTCATTCTCGCGAATGTTTACATTTTTATGAACACCGGAAAGGCGTCTACTCAGGCTGCACCTGGTGAAAAGGGGTGGACTGTTTTCGGGACAATGGGTTGTGGATGGACTCGAAAACAACTCGAACATATGAAGAAGGTTAACAAACCTTTCACATTCGTTGATTGTGATAAGGGTAACTGCGACGGTATGGACGCGTACCCCGTGATTGTTGCCCCTGATGGTGAAAAGCATGTTGGCTTCAAAGAAGTTTAACAACCGCGTATTATCATCAAAGCAACCGAAAGAAGGAATGCGTCAAGCATGGTCTTGATGGGCTTCAGTACAGTGATATGTTTCACAAGGGACTCGTTCCAGAGGAAACGAAGAAGGAATGTACTGATGAGGAGGATAGTGGTATATATCACGACAAGTTTTACACGGTCTTCGGTTTTTTCGGTGACTGCAAGTTCTCGAATCATTTATAATATGTCAATATAATATAAATGAGTCGTCGTCAACCACCATTGAGTGGCTCTGAACCTACGTTTACCAACAAGTATTGGGGGACGTCTATAGGTATAGGTAATAACAACTGTTACGCTTATGCTGTGGGTGATTATGAGAAATATCGTCAGCAGAAGAGTGTTCCTGGAGATAGAAGTGGTCGATCTAAATGGTATCACTCCTATACGAACTGTAAAAACTTACCAAAACGTGTCGTATCTGACAACCCCAAGAAGGTGTATATCGTCAAGGGGAATACACGGTGTAAGACTGGATACTACAAAGTTATGATGTTTGTCACTGGTAAAAATAAAATGACCCCATTCAATAACGGTGATTTTCACTTTTATAAACAACATGGCCTGGTGGAATATAAACCAAAAGAGGGTGACACAAAGACGAGTATTGCTACATTTTTTAAGGTGTCGACGCGTAAAATACCAACGGTCGTTGTGGGTAAGATGATGAAACTAAAGGTGAACGTATTCAGTCATAAGCGTGGTTGGGCGACAGGCCCACTACTGACTGATGCGAAGAGTAAAGTGATTAAGGATCCAAGGAAGGCCAGTAGAAATTACGGCGGTTTAAATTACAATACCTATTGTAGTTCATTCTGTGTGAAGAACAAGGGGATCGATGTCGGAAAGACTAGAGCCAATATCCGAAAGAAGAGCGTCTAGATCAACGACGTCTTCTATATCAAATGATATATCAAATATATCCATCACATTAAATATCATATCGTCATTCATCGATAGGACATTTGATGTCGTATTATAGTTATTTTCAACCGTCAATGTAACCTTGAAGTTGGATACATCAAACACCTTTCGACATTCTGGACATGTATTCTTGCCTTGTTCTTTCCATTGCTCTATACATTTTGAATGAAATACGTGTCCACAACGAAGTGGAGGATTGGTTCGAGTCCCCTTAACTGGGTTGAGACATATCGAACACGTACACATTTCCCTGGTGTACACAACTATACTTTTTTTAATATATACCCGCAACCTTAAGAAGAGGCTTGTCACATCTCTGGCACTGACCATCATTGGAGACGGTTTGTTCGTTGGTCACGATGTTGATGAGTTCGGGACCCTTACTCTGGAGAAGTTGACGGTATTTATAGTTATCGACATAGTCGATTTGATTGTTGGTCATTATGTAATTGTTCAAGAGTCGCGAAGATGTGTTGATGGTGAAACATCTCCCATCGGCCATACCAAGTCGTTGAGACATTTAGTATAAATTTAGAAATTAATTCTGTTGTTGACAATAGTCTTTGTCCATGAATTAAATTCTTTCTTTCTTAGTTCCTTAATCAAATCCTGACATTTGTATCCCATGAAAGTGTCGAATACATCGATGGTCTGAGTGGGAGATACCCTGATGTTTTCACATTCGTTAATATGATGATTGATGATGTTGTAAGCAAATGCAATTTCTTTGAGTGTCTCTGCACCAGTGATGATGATCTTCCCTGTACTGAATATACTCGTCGTGATACGCTTCATATCTTCGGCAGGTTTGAACTTTATCTTTACAGCTGAATATCTATCAGGTTCAAAAGAAACTTCGAAGAGGTCATCACACTTTTCAAAGTGTTGGGCTGTGAGGTGGAGGTTGAGGTTATGGTTGAGACTGAAGTTTGAATTGATCATCACAACCCTGAACGTATCGGGTGATAAACTTTGTTCAATACATAAAACATCTTTGAAGAGGATATTCAAATTAGTTATCACACGTTGACAGTCGAATAGGTCTGAGCAACCAGCGACTTGAATACTCCCATTGGGGAAAATCTTCATAGACTTGGTGCTGTAGGTATCCATATAGGTCAAGGTTACTTGATTGTAAAATGTCGTGGACGTCTTGAGATTCCATTCAAAAGGTAATTTAGATTGGAACGCTCGCATCTTTTCATCCGGCTCGGCAAATAAAGACTTTACTTTCTCGATGTCAATCTTTACTTCTTCGCTAAAGCCAGAAATCATTGTGATGGTCGTGATCTTTACCCAAGAAGGCATCTTGTCCTCTGGAAATGTATCCCTGAACTCATCCAGAGTCAGGAGATACGAGAACGTATTATTTGCAACTGCGTTGTACATTTGATGTATAACAATGACTTTAAAGATTGTTTACTTAGGTTAAAGAAATCAATGCTTTTTATTTTATGACTTCTATCCTTAAATCTGCTCACGTCATATATGATGTCGAAGAAGATCGTTCCTACATTGAAATTCTATACTCGAAATATATCAGTGACGAAGGATACAAAACCTTTATCGATTACCTTGATGCCAAACCAATTGGTGAATGGACACAAATCATTTCCAAGACACGAGGTGTTCGCTACGAGAAATTTATCGATACTATGATTGAAAAGACGACAGAAACTCGTCAGAAGATGGCTTCCATCATGTTAGAAAATATCATGGAATACACATTCAATACTGTTAGTACACAGATTCGTATCATGAACAGTGTAAAAATCTTGGACCCCACCTTCACTCCACCCTATGTTAACAAAAGATGCTCTTGGCAGATGGAGTTTGTTGGAACCTTCTGCAAAGATATCTTACCCGATGTAATCGAACGTTGTACGAATATCAACCGTCTTGAACGGTTCTTCAGCGTCTTGAAATTAATAGAGCTAGAACTGTAAGGATTGCCACAATGAGCATCCATCTAGGAAACACCCTCTTCCCGCGAACCTTTTCCACCAAAATCTTATTAACTTTATAATTTGTAAATCCTATGTCTATATTCCTCTGGGGATATAAGGGTCTAGACATCGGACACAAAGTAGGTTGTTGTGGGGCACCTATCAACATACCACCCGAGTACATGGGACCCTCTTCTTCCATCTCGAACTGGGCATCTTTTTCCTCGGGGTATTTGAACGTAGAAAACTTTTCAACGCGACGTACAGCCCCTGGGCCTGAATGAACAAACGGGTTGATACGATTTATAGACGCGTCGTCATCGAGCATCTGAACACTCATCTTGATATTATGCTACATTATAATTTTTTGTCTTGACTTTTTGTTTATGCTCTATCCACATCTTATCCAAATCGACATTCAGCATATGTGCCAGCTGGAATAGGTAACTGAACACATCACCCATCTCCATCATGACGTCGGTCCCACGCTCTTTTTTCAAATTCATCTTCTTATATTTCTTTTTATACTGTCGGATCGCAGACGCGAGTTCACCAAATTCTTCTGTGAGAAGTAACCACACGGTGTCTACATTAACTTTATCCCAACCCTTCAATTTGCAAACTTTTTCAGTCTCGCATTTGTAGTAGTTCAGACTCATTCTTACTGTATAGTTGTGTCCCAACTTTAATATACTTTAAGGATACCATAGTAAAAAGAACATGACCGGTAAAAGATATGCAGACTTTTTTTGTGGTCTGGGTGCATTCCATACCGCATTCGACAAGTTAGGTGACGACTATCAATGTGTATTTGCATGTGACATCGATGAAAAGGTGCGTAAGATTTACCATAAAAACCATGGGATTGAACCACATGGTGATATAAACGCGATCGATATAGAATCCATGCCAGATTTCGATATCTTTTGTGCCGGGTTTCCCTGCCAACCTTTTAGTATCGCCGGGAAAAAGGAAGGATTCCAAGATAAACTAAAGGGAAATCTTTTTTATAAAATATTAGATATCATCGATGTTAAATCACCACAAAAGATTATTTTAGAAAATGTAAAAAATTTACACACCATTCATAATGGGGAAACATTCAAAATTATTATTTCATCGTTGGAAGATCGAGGATATAAAGTATCTTACAAAGTTTTAGATTCTAAAAATTATGGATCTCCACAATCGAGACAACGTATATACATCATATGCGATAAGGATACCAAGTATACATTCAGATCGGTCAACAAGCCAATCACGCCAGTGTCAACTATCATCGATCATACAGTGACAACCTTCTTCGACTACGAAGGAAAATATATTCTCCAACCCGCCAAGGGACGGATGAAATATACACTCATAAATAAGAAAACCGGGAAGGGTGGACGTCAAGGTGAACGAGTATATTCGATTGATGACTATGGACCAACCATATGTGCATCATCGGGTGGTCCGGGATCGAAAACAGGACTGTACGAGATTGATGGGAAGATTAGAAAACTTACCATCAAAGAGGCACTCCAAATGTCGGGTTTTAGTCCACAGTATCTCTATGGACTCAAAGATAACATGTTATTTTATGTCGGTAATAGCATCGTCGTCAATGTTCTAGATGAATTACTACAGGATATTTAACATCCAATAGAGATGGTACAATTTTAAATTGAATATCATTAGCACTTTTTCGACCACCGTCGCCACCTTTTCGTTGAAACGTGAAGGATGGACCAAGTTGCACAACAGTCATCGATTCCCTGATAGAGAAATCATATCGCATCAGTGAATCTATCACATCTTTTATAGCTACAAACATAATCTTCGTTCGCTTTGAATCCTTCTTATCCCATTCAGTGACACATAATAGATCAGGTTTCAATTCACCATATCCAAGAAGGGTGTGTTCCAATATAATTCGTTTTGATGCGTTGAGTGTTTCAAGTATCAACGGGCTAAAATATTTCTTCTGTTCACAACGCTCCTTTAGTAAAGCGGATATAGCCTCGAGACCAGGTATTGCTTTAACTAGATTATCAACAGTACCTCTCGAAACCTGCTGAAACTGTCCAACTTTACTTTTCTTCACTTGTATATTGATCGTATCATTGGTCAAGTCCACTTTACTTTTCCGATCTTCATTAATTCTAAAACCATTCTCAATGAAAGAGGCTACCCAATGCTCTTCACTGTAGCCTCGTTTGGCAGTAGACGCATTTACGCGTTTCTGTGACAGGTAAAGTAAATTCACTGCCCCCAGAAGAATATCCATAATTTACATACCTATTTGATTCGACTTAGGTATTTTTTTACCCATCGTACTTGTGTTGACGGGTCTATCAATTGGGCGAGCGACTGTTTCAATATCCTGGACGTAGCCTATGTACTGGGCGACACCAGTCTGGATCTGGGTCAAGGCGGTTTTAATCACGATATCATTCAAGGTTTTCACCTGAGCCTGTACACGATTATGATGATCACCAGAGTTGTGGATGAAGACCACACGCATAATGGCGAAAAGGTCGTCTGGGTTTTGGTAATCGATCGAGATTCCCGTTTTATTCTTGAAAGCCTGACGGATACCTCTTTGTAAAAGGTTGGTATTGAATTCAGAAAAGAACAATGTGTTCAGGGGAGTCGAACACTGTTGAATAGATCTGACTTCCATTTTATATATACCCCGAAAAAAAAACTATTCGTAAATATTAAACGATGAAGTTTGCCGACTTTGACGAAGCCTATACTCCCACGATCAACAATACCTACCCAGAGCCTGTGTGCAAGAGTGGTGAGTGTTTCGTTGGTTCTTACCCTCCCATCACTCCCCCAGGTGAAGTAGGTCCCTTTTACACCAACACTTACCTTTTACAGTCTGACCGCCGTAAGGAGGTTGCTGGTCCCGTCCCCGTCCGTAGTCGCGATTTCAAGTAAGTTAAAAATAATATAGGTATCTTAGATAATGAGGGTTACTAAACGTTCCGGTCGTATTGAAGATATGAAATTTGACAAGGTCACCAGTAGGATTTCAACACTCACGGATAATCTCTCTGAGAATGTTGATTCTACAAAGGTTGCCCAGCAAGTTTTCTCTTCCATGTACGACGGTATCACCACTCACGAAATTGACACACTGTCAGCAGAAATTTGTATCGGTATGATTACATCAGATCCCGACTACGAAGTTCTCGCTACCCGTATTGTCGCCAGTAACATTCAGAAGAATGCCCCCAACACGTTTCAGGTTGCCATGAAGAAACTCGCAACCGCGGGTATCGTCACGCATGAAATAGTTGAAGTCGCCACACAGGTGAAGGATCATATCAAAAAAGAACGCGATTTCGATTTCGGGTATTTTGGTCTGAAGACACTCGAAAAGAGTTATCTTCAGAGAAGTGAAGGTAAGGTAATGGAGACACCACAATACATGTTCATGCGTGTATCTATCGGTATTCATGGTAAAGATATCCCAGCTGTCATCGAAACGTATGACATGATGTCACAGGGACTGTTCATCCATGCCACACCAACCCTCTTCAATGCTGGTACGCCCCGACCGCAAATGAGTTCATGCTTCCTGATCGCAAACAAGGATGACTCTATCGATGGTATCTATGAAACCCTAACCGAATGTGCTCAAATCAGTAAATGGGCTGGTGGTATCGGTATGCATATTCATAACGTGAGATCCAACAAGTCTCGTATTCGTGGAACCAACGGTCAATCTGATGGTATCATTCCAATGCTCCGCGTTTTCAACTCTACTGCTCGTTACGTGAATCAGGCAGGGAGACGTAAGGGATCCATCGCGGTGTATCTCGAACCATGGCATGCTGACATCATGGATTTCCTGGAACTCCGTCTCAACCAGGGCGATGAAGAATCGAGATGTCGCGATCTTTTTTCAGCTCTGTGGATTCCTGATCTCTTCATGAAGCGTGTAGAGGAGGGTGGTAACTGGTCATTGTTCTGTCCCGATACTGCTAAAGGTCTATCTGATTGCTACGGTGAAGAGTTTGAAACACTTTACACCAGGTACGAAGAAGAAGGTCTCGCAAATGCGACGATCCCAGCGACTGAAGTCTGGAAGGCAATCTTGAAGTCTCAATCTGAGACTGGGACACCCTACATGCTCTACAAGGATGCGTGCAACGCCAAATCGAACCAAAAGAATCTCGGTGTCATTAAGAGTTCAAATTTATGTGTCGCACCCGAGACTAAGATTATCACCAGTGAAGGACAGCATACTATTTCAGAACTCAAGGACCAAGAAGTACAGGTCTGGAACGGCGATGAGTTTTCAAAAGTCACCGTTCTTCAAACGGGTGAGAACCAGAAACTTCTCACGGTCAACACGAGTAAGGGTCTCTCGATTCGATGCACCCCTTACCACAAGTTCTGGGTCGTCGGTCACGATGCACCCATCGAAGCACAACATCTCGAAAAAAATATGAAAATTATTAAACACTCTCTCCCTGTCATCAAATCCAATGAAAAGACTATGAAATATGCATACACCCATGGCCTCTTTTGTGCCGATGGAACGACCTCCTCGTCAGGTGACCCAAAGAGATGTTCTTATACGGCGAAAGAAAATGGCCTCTGTATGCGTCACCAGTTGAACGAAAAAGATGGCACGTGTCAAGCCAATTCTCATTCTGAACAAAAATGGCTTGATCTCTATAACGAGAAGAAGAGTCTCATAAAGTTCACTGATTATGATTATGCTTCCGCAAATGATGTGTGTAAGAGAATTCGTCTTCGTCTTCCAAAAGATATTGATGATAAATATGTCGTACCTATGAATTATTCACTTGAGACAAAACTCGAGTGGTTGGCTGGTTTCATGGATGGTGATGGATGTGTCCTGAAACACCAAGAGTCTTCAGAAGTTCAACTCCACCACTACGATTTCATACGAGATGTTCTACTGATGCTTCAAACTATGGGTGTGAATTCTCGCATCAACCTGGGGCATAAGGAACGAGAAATTGATATGCCCGGTGGTCGATACAAATGTAAAAAGCTCTGGCGTCTTATGATTCCCAGTGGTGGAGTTGAACTTCTGAAGACTCTTGGTCTGCAAACGAAGCGTCTGAACCTTACCACTGAACAACAACCAAATCGTCAAGCACTTCACTTTGAGAAGATTGTTTCCGTTGAAGACCTGGGAGACACCGCAGACACTTTCTGTTTCAATGAACCACTCAAACATCGTGGTGTGTTTAACGGTATTCTCACTGGGAATTGTACGGAAATTTTGGAATATACCGACAAGGATGAAACATCCGTGTGTAATCTCGCATCGATCGCTCTCCCCAAGTATGTGAACAGAGAAACCAAAACATTCGACTACGAAAAACTTCACAAGATTACCAAAATCGTCACTAAAAACTTGAACCGCGTCATTGATCGCAACTTTTACCCCGTCGAGACTGCCCGGCGTTCTAACATGAAACATAGACCCATTGGTATGGGTGTACAGGGTCTCGCCGATGTGTTTAACCTATGTGGTTTACCATTTGACTGTGAAGAATCTCGTCTCATGAACGCCCACATCTTCGAGACAATGTATCACGCCGCGTTGGAATCTTCCTCCGAACTCGCAGAAGTGGAGGGTCCATACGAAAGTTTCGAAGGATCTCCAGCGTCCAAGGGTATCCTACAACCAGATATGTGGGAGGGTGAGACTAAGTTCAGCGGGCGTTACGACTGGGATGAAATGCGTAAGCGTATCATGACGAAGGGTATCAGAAATAGTCTACTCATGGCACCCATGCCTACCGCTTCGACTGCCCAGATTTTAGGCAACAACGAGTGTTTCGAACCGTACACGACTAACATTTACCTCCGACGAACATTGGCGGGTGAGTTTGTAGTTGTCAATAAACATCTTGTCGAAGATCTGAAGAGGGTTGGTCTTTGGTCCAAAGAGATGAAAGATCTCATGGTCAAGGCGGGTGGCTCCATCCAGAGTATCATGGATATCCCCGATGACATCAAGAAACTTTATAAGACTGTATGGGAGATTAGTCAGAAATGTATCATCGATATGGCTGCCGACCGTGGTCGTTTCATCGATCAGTCACAGTCTATGAATCTTTTCATGGAGAGTCCCACAATGTCAAAGTTATCCTCGATGCATATGTACGCATGGAAATCAGGTCTCAAGACGGGTATGTATTACCTCCGATCCAAGGCAAAGGCTCGCCCTATCCAGTTCAGTCTCGAACCAGACTGCGTTGCATGTTCTGCTTAAAGTTTACGGAGTACAATAAGATATACCATGGTGATCAAATTTGACCAAGTTATTAACGATATTAAGATTGCTGACTATAATAATAGAAAGATTGTTCTTTCTACACAAAACGGTGAACCTGTTCGTTTCCAGATTCCCAAAATGTATATGCCCTTCGGCATTTCTGGATTTACCCCAGAGATTGGGAACAAGAAGTGGAATGTTGACTTCTCTATGAGAGGATTCGATGAAAGTGATGGTATTATTAAGAAGTGCTACGATGTACTTCGAGAGATTGAAGATAAGATTATCAATAGGGTTGCGGAACAAAGTCAAGATATTTTTGGGAAGAATATGACCTACGAAGAACTCCGTCCACTCTTCAATTCAAACATCAAGGAAACACCTGGGCGTGAACCAAAGTTCCGTGTAAAGGTAGACACTGACTTTGAAGGTAAAATTAAACCGTTTATGTACGATCAAGAAAAGAAGGATATTCGTTGTGTGGCCGAGGATGGCCTTCATTCACGAACTACAGGTTCGGCTATCGTTGAACTTAATAGCGTATACTTCATGAATAAAAAGTTTGGTTGTACTTGGAAATTGTACCAGATGATGGTATCTGATATTCAGCGTTTGAAAGGATTTCAAATCATGCTCGACGATTGAGCAATAATATATGATAAATCGCTTGAGCGTTTTTTAATAATTTACCCTGGAGCCGTACGAATGACTTGGGATTCATCCCCGCCTTGATCTTCGCCATTCGTACGGATTCATTCCATAATGTCAATGTCATTGTTACTTATTACATCTTTTTTATTTTCTTCTCATAATCCTTCGTACCCACCTTAGGTTGAAGCTTGAAACCCTTCTTCACGGGCTTGAAGACATTCGTCATCGCCTTCTTACCCTCACGCTTCACACGTTCGAGAGCAGCCGCTGACGCAGCCTTACTCTTGATACGTCCATCAGTGTCTTGCACCAATTCTTTCTTCTTGAGACCACCGGGGGTCTTGACAGCACTACCATGGAACACTTCAGCTCGGCTACCAATGTTCTTCATCATTTATATTACGCACGGAAAATTTTCTTGATGTCCAGAATTGAAATCGAACTTTTTCGTTCCTTCACTGGGATCTGATCCTCGAGGCGTTTGTCATGTAATACTTCGGCGCAAATTGTAGACTTGTGACCCTGGAGTGCCATCATGTCTTCCTCAACTGTTTTTTCATATACGAGTTTTTTTACATATACAGTCTTTGTCTGACCACTTCGATGACTACGTCCAACGGCCTGAAGTTCCGTCGCGGGATTCCATGAAGGTGCTGTGATATACACACGTGTAGCCTCTTGGAGGTTCAATCCTGTACCACCAGATTTGATCTGGATGATGAGTACTGCGTTACTCGGGGCCTTCTTGAATATACACATTTGGTCGATACGACCTTCTTTTGAAACTGAACCATCAATCCTGAATACCGGTCCCTTGATGTTTTTTTGAATATGATTCATCTCACCTGTAAACTGACAAAAGACTAATGCTTTTTCATCTGGGTGTCCTTCAATCATTCGAAATAAAGTATCCATCTTCCTCGAACCACCAACCCACGTCTCTGGTTCTGTCTCACATTTCTTAGCCACACCGTTGTAGTACATCTGTGGCCAGATGCAGCACTGTCTCGCCCGAAGTAGACACTCAAGGAGTTCCATGTTTTTCGCACTGATATTGGTTGTCGTCTTGAAAATCTCCCTCACTGTTTCTTGAGCATCCTCAAAAACATATTCATATAGACGTCGCTCTTCTCTGTACATCTCGAGTTCGACGTTTTCAAAGTGACACTCTGGGATGTCAATCATATTGAGATCCTTTTTCGTGCGTCGGAGGATGTAAATATCCTTCACTTTATTCGACATTCCCTGTACCAGTACACGGGGGATACCGACAAATTCACATAACGAAACAAAATCGTTCATCGAGTTAAAAACGGGAGTACCCGTAACAGCCCATCGAATGTCGGATTTAAGAGCATTCACCGTCTTGAAGATCTTCGAGTTTCGGTTTCGAATCTCATGGGCTTCATCAAGAATGATACGGTCCCAATGTATCCCATGAAGACGGGATCCCATCTTCACCACGGAATACGGTGCAACGACGACATCCACAAAGTTGATATTCGTCGAATCACGAGCGGGTCCATCCCATGCCTTACAACGTAATGATGGAGCAAACTTGGCAATCTCATCGACCCACTGCGACACGATCGATTTTGGTACGACAATCAATGTCTTCCGCTTCTTGTTTCCCAAGATAGTCGCAATCAGTTGGACAGTCTTACCCAGACCCATTTCATCACATAAAAATCCACCTTTCGGTTTACCGATGTTGTTTTCCATAGTCAACATCCACATGACACCTTCTTGCTGATAGGGTGCGTACAGCCTAGCAGCAAGAAGAGACTTTGCATTGTTATAGAGTTGTTCAATCATTTTTGGTTTTGACATATTTACCAGTCACTTAGGCAGTCATCTTCCGACATTTCCATGATTTCACACTCGACAGGTTTTTCCTCCCTCTTCTTTCGAGGTTTCTTCTCTTTGGGTTTAGGTAATTCATCGATATGTTCTCTGTAATAGAGAACCTTATCCCAAAACTCACGCATCACTGGTAGATAAGTCTTCCACCAATCTCGGTCACGGGGTACGTTGACGACATCAAATTCCTCCGGGAGGGGCCAGTTTGTTTCCGCAGGTTTATATTGAATAAAGTCAGCTGTTTCAAGATCTAAAATCTCCATACAGAGTTGAAGCTGTGGCATGTAATGTTCAGGTACTTCACCCGGGATGATTTTGCGTTGTGGAGGACATTTAATTTCTACGAGTTTTCCAGATTCAGTCACACCATCGGGACTTCCACCGAGCCAGTCTTCAACCGGGTGTGGACATAATCCCAATTCGTGTACAACTTCACCATGACGTTCTTCGTAAAGGATTCGAGCTTCATCTTCGTATTTTTCACCATGACGAGTCGCATCGTTACCCATGAATTTTTCACCGAGGCCACATTTCTTCAATAAAAGACCTGCAGGTGTTTCATATTTATTCTTACCGATAGCTGTCGCGGCATCACTCGCTGTCAACATCTTTCCACGGAGGGCGAGCCACTCCTCAGATTTCTGTGCGGCATACTCTCTTTCTAAAGCTGCTTTGACATTGGGGTGCATGTTATTCATTAATAGTGTGACCCTTTTAACCTATTTGGTGGGTAAAAATATGATTGTGCGGCGTACTGCTCAGCCTGTTTTTTACTTTTCGCACACCCCCTACCAAGAAATGTATCGTCGACGTAAACATCAATCATGAACACACCATTGTCATGTGTTATCACCCTATAATCCGGCAACGTGAGACCATTTGTCTGACAGTATCGCATCAAATGATCTTTGAAATTATCATCAATCATGATCGACTTTAGATCAATGAATTTAGGATCTTCGTATATACGTAAAATAAATTGCTTTGCATGTGCGAGGCCAAGATCTAAATAAATTGCCCCGACGAGAGCTTCAAATACATCTTCCATAATTTTAGGATTATGATTCCATCCATTTCGCATACCCTTTTCATCCATTAAGACCCAGTCATGAAGTCCTAATTTAGAAGCAATAGCGGCGAGGGTCTCACTTCTGACTAATTTCGTTCGGGCTTTAGTTAAAAACCCTTCCTGTCTACTTTCGTGTCTGTCAAATAAAAATTTAGTAATCACAAATCCCAATACTGAATCACCCATAAACTCCAACGTCTCGAAAGATTCGTTCAGAGTATCATGTTCCTTGATAGCAGATTTATGCGTAAAAGCTTTCTGGTACAAAGATAAGTTATTAATCTTTGTACCAATAAGGTCCTCTAATTTGGATTGTTGGAGGTTCATTTAATTAAATATGTGTTTACGCTTTATCCTCCTTAATGTAGTGGGGGCTAAGGAACTTCTGGAGGTTAAGGTAAGTGACTTGTGTGTCGCCGGGTTGAAGAAGATCCCTAAGCTTATCGTCCATAACAAGAACGCGACCGTTTTCGGGGTGCTTGAGACCCTTTTCGGTGATGTACTTGTTGATCGCCTTGGTGACTTCACTCCGGGAGATGAGTTCAGTCTTCTTGAGACCAAGGAAAGAACGAAGTTTGTCAGTCACCTTTTGCTTACGGTTGAATCCGTTGTTTTCGGCACGCTTCTTAGCCTTTTCACCGTCGGGATCCTCCTGTTTCGCCTTGATTTTACGAACAATCTTAGTGAGGGACTTCAGTTCGGAACGAATGGCAGTAAGGTCAATAGTAATGGTTTCAAGAGACATTATATATAACTTAGGTTTCAACTCTTTAAGTGTTTAAAATAGGGCAATTGTACTCGCGAGTAGTAATACACATAGAATGATACCAATCCACATTAATATGCGTCGATTGTCTATTTCAGTGGAAGAAAACTTATCAACGATGGCGTATGGTTCACGAGGTGATACCCCGGAGCATTGTCCTGGACACCCACCGTCACAGCAACCTGGGTCACACATGAATACACTGTCACCACGTTTATACCCACACATCTGCTTCCCTCGTGGATTATTTTCACTCAGGAGAGCGTAACATCTACAGGTCTCAGTAGTCAGGCATGAATCTTTCTTACAGTTCATTTTTATATATGTAGATTATAATATGGATACGTATGTTTATAGTGAAACTATTTTACAAAAGTTCATGAAAAAGAATCTCTTTTTTGACGATCCTATATTGGAAAAATATTATCAACGTGATGATGTTCGGTCTTTTCGATCAAGAGTCTTACGTGTACACAAAAAGGAATCATTCGAGAAGATGTTGTACGCCTTTGTAACCGACCTATCGAGAGATATCATTCTCAAAATGGTAAGTGAAATCACAAAGTATATGCAACCCATGGGTGATGTCATCATCTCCGGTGGTGAAGCCTATAATTATTATGTTGAAAAGGGTGATCGAATCGTGACGAGTGATATCGATACTAAATTTGCTCCTAGAATACCCTATGATACCAAATATTTCGGGAAGCTTCAAGGTATGAAACTGATATTGTGGGATAAACTCGGTGAAATATGTACAAAGGTTCAAGAGATTGTTCGAACACGATTAACTACTAACATGAAACTGGCCAGGTTTATTGGTTTCAAACCATCAAATAAAGTTCCATTGGTAACTCGAAGATATACACTCATCAAGAAGAAGAAGGAATCACAAGGTCCTAACATCTCACAGAGTGATGTTCTCATCGATGTTGAATTATTCGCTCTCGACCTTAACATTAGATCCTTCTCGATAGAAAGTGGTAAAATAGAAGAACGTGTATTAGGTGGGTTTCTCGATATACCATTCATGCGTCCAGGAGAATTTGGGTATGAAGTGATCGATACGAGACGCAGTGGACTCACCTACATGAATCGCCATTCTAACAAGTTGGTGACCGATAAGAACATTTACGTAGCGGGTAAAAAGTTTCTCGTCGATGATATCTATCTCATGCAGAAATTAGGTCTTCGCCCCGAAAAGAAAATCAAAGATAAACAACGTCTGTTAGGTCTCACTAAAATGTTGACAGGGACTTCAAATTCGTCAAATAACTTTGAAAAATTATTCAGAAAGGCTCAAGCACCACAATATACACCAAAACGAATCGTCAAACTTGATGGACAAGTAAACATGACATCCGTTTCTAAAATTAACGCAAAAAAATATGAAAAATATACATCAAAACCCTCTATTGATGCACTCTCCAAGAGGTTGTTATATGGTGTTAAAACATCATCAAATGATCTGAATGTTTCAGGGTTCGCCAGGACAAATGGGAATATGAGATTTAACATAAATACGATGAAATGGGTTGAAAATAAGAATTCTTCCTATATCGGTAATCAGTACAGTTTGAGGCCCATAAACACCATAACTGTTTCTAATAATGTACTCGAGAACCCCCCACTTTACGGATATAAACCTACCCGTGACAAATGGATTTCTAAATCGATATTGAAACAGTCAGCACTTATACCAGTAGTTGGGTTAAAGAAATGATGCAAATAAGTAGTATATAATATGTTCTATTCCAAACCTCTCAAGAATGATGAGGGTCTCTATGTTGTCAGGGCATACACCGATGAGAAGAAGAAGTGTTTTGTTCAGGTGAAGGGAAAAGCGACCCACGACGATGGTGAAATCTCTTTCATCTTAGATGATGTCTCGAAGGTTCAGACCATCGATGATGAAAACATCCAAGCCGCCAAACGCAACGCCGAAGAATGGTTCGGTAAGAAAGTTGGTGATGCTACTCTTGAGCGAGCGTATACGAAAAGTCTACTGGATACCCAGGTGACCACTGATGTCATCAAGGCTACTAAAATTTTCAACGCCGAGAAGACTGTTATCGATGTTGGTGATCTCGCCGCATCATCGGAATGTACCGGACTTATTGAATTCGCTGGTCTATGGTTTGCCAAGAAAGCATTTGGTCCAGTATGGAATGTTGTCCAGGTGAAGGTTCACCCAGTCGCCGAACCCGAGTCCGAACCTGAACCAGAACCAGAACCGGTACCTGAGGTCAAAGTCGATGATGAATACCCAGACGAATACGCAATTGAGGATGACCAGTAAAAAAAAATTGTAGACTTATATAAAATGAAGAAGGCTCTCGCCATGCGTAATGTTGTCATGTTGGTTGCGATCGCCGTGGTCGTGTACCTTATGTTCAACATGAACAAAACAACCTCTACCTACAGTATCAGGGAGCGTATGTATGCTCCCGTCGAGCAGGCTCCCGAAAAGCTCGCCATGAAGAACGGTACCGGTCTCGCGTCCTCTCTTCTCCCCCGTGAGGTTGCGTCCCAGGACGACTTCGGTGAGTTCGCCCCTGAGGATATCCTCAAGGGCCAGAACTTCCTCGAACCCCGTCAACAAGTAGGCATGCCCGAAACTGTTGGTGGTGCCCTCCGCAACGCGAATCAGCAGATCCGTGCAGAACCCCCCGTCCCCAAGAATGTCTTCGTGTGGAACAACTCCACGATTACCCCTGATCTCATGCAACGTGGTCTCTGTGCTTAAAGATTAATAACTATAAAAAGTTAAATGACTGATATTACAAGTGATCTGTCTGCGAATGTAGCCAAATTGGTTGAACTCTCTAAACAGTTGAAGGAGGCTAAATCTGACATTAAGGTGTTGAACTTGGCTGAAAAGCAACTCAAAGAGACTATCAAAAAGAATATGCTCACCCAGGGCATCGACACGATCAATCTCCGTAAGGGTAAGATTTCTATTCGTACATCAAACAGGAAAGCGGGTATGACAAAGGATACAGTTAGAACTGGTCTCGAGTTGTTTTTTGGTGGAAATGAAGCTCAAGTTGAGGGGGCAATGAATGCGATCCAAGATAATCTTGTAATAAAGGAATCTGTCTCTCTTGCTGTCACAGGTATAAAGGATAAAGAAGATAAGTAAATAAGAAAAATATGGTTTGGAGCCAATACGTATACGAAGCGACCGTCGACCTCGATTCCTACGCAAGTGGGGATGATGATGACGGTCACGACATCACTCCTCTGAATATTGAAGACTGGGAAGTTGAATATTCAGATGAATTAGCAATGCTATGGGATACCATCAGGACATTATTGTATGATGCAGAGATTGAACACACAGGGGAGTTATGTGATTTTGTTGAATTATGTTACATAGAACATGATCCATATCACGAACGTATCACTTTCGGGTGCGAAGAGGATACGATATGGTATGAAGAACGTCTCACTCATGTATGGAAAAATGTCAGGCGTATCATCAATGATAATGGTCTTCATCAGGAGATTCTGCGTGGTGTAACCTTTGATCATTTCATGTATTTTGCCAAAAATTATATGAGTATACATTAAACAACCATGCTTCCCGAGCTTACTTCCCAGAAGGTCGCTATCCCCGCCGCTCTTTTTTTGGCACTCAGCCCCGGCGTACTCCTCACCACGTCGGGTCGCAGCGTCAAATTTATGAACGGCCAGACCGGACAAATGGCCGTCGCATTCCACGCTCTCGTGTTCTTCCTCGTTTATTCGTTGATCGCACGTGCTCTCGGTCTCGTACTGACCAAGACGGATCTGCTCGTCACGACGACTCTGTTCCTCGCACTCAGCCCCGGTATGCTTCTTTCGTTACCCCCTGGATCGGGTGGTGTCTTCGCGAGTGGCCAGACCAGTGTCGCAGCTGCGTTGACGCACACGGTTGTCTTCGCGACCGTTTTCGCGTTACTTCGCAAGCAATTTCCTACTTTCTATTAAATAGGAGAATGAAGTATCTTGTACTCGGACCAGCCTCAATGGGTATTTATGCCTTTTTGGGGCGTCTCAAATCCATGGAAGAAAGTTTGGGTACTGTCAAGGAAATATCTGGATCTTCAGCAGGATCAATCTTGGCTCTTTTTTGGGCTATCGATATGTCCATTGATGATATGATAGAAATTTCTTTGAATGTTGATCTCTCTGATTTTGTTAAATTAAACATCGGAACCTTCTTTAACAAATTTGGCTTTGTTGAAATAGAACCGATACGAGATAAACTCGTTGAGATATGTGGGTGTGACCCAACATTTCGAGAATTGAAGAAGAAGATTTATGTTTCAGCCTTTTGTCTGAACACGTCCAAAACTGAATATTTCTCTGTGGATACACATCCTGACATGAAGGTTATAGACGCAGTATGTATGAGTATAGCTATACCATTAATTTTCGCATCGTCGGAGTATCAAGGGAAGACTTACGTAGATGGTGGAACCGTTGAAGAATATCCGATGAACCCGTTTATTGGTAAGAAACCTCATGAAGTTACATGCGTTAAATTGGTCATGGATGATATTTTTAAAGAAACAATAGATAACCCAAAAGATTTTTTAGAATCCCTGATACGTTCGACATTGAAAAATAGAACGAACTACGAAGAGAAATGTGTAATGATACCGATCGACGTTGGTGACGCGGGTATTTTTGATTTTAATATGACATATGAAGAAAAGGTTATACTCATGAATATTGGGTATAGTCAAAAAAAATAATGTATCTCAATATTAATATGGAGACTGTATGTAACCCTTCCATTAATACTGAGAACTTGAAGAAGTTTTTAAAGGTCAACACCGGTGTTGATATCAAACTTTCCAGGGAAGAACTATGTGATGCATATGCTCATATAGAATCTGGTAAGCTCCCCCTCCCACCACTTGTCATGACACGTGATCGAACCTACCTACTCGATAAACGATCACCTCTTACACAGAGAGACTATGATATTTTCTTCTCGTCGTCCGTTTTGAGAAAAGATCTCGAACGCATAGCAAGAAAGGTAGATATCACAAAGGTTGAAAACTTATCAAAAAATGAATTGAAGGAAAGAATCGGTAATCGTTTAATTACCATGGGTATTAGAGAACCAATCCAAATAGGTAAGAAACGAACTATCACAAAAATTACGAACACGAACATAAATCGGAACTTGAATCAGAACTTGAATCAGAACATGAACATGAACCAGAACATGAACGTGAACACGAACGTGAACGTGAACACGAACGTGAACGTGAACACGAACGTGAACGTGAACACGAACGCGAATCAGAACATGAACGTGAACACGAACACGAACCAGAATGTGAATAATAGATCCAACTCGAAGCCATCATTCCCCGAAAACCTATTCAAAAATACAAAGGCACCCCAATTCATAACCAAAGAACGGAAACCAAGTTTATTTTTTAAATCCACACCAACCTTCATCGTGAATGCCTATAAAAAACCAGTGGTAAATTATACCGAAAGGCGATCTGTCATTAATCAAATCCAAGAAAAACCAAATAATTCTAAAAATTTATTGAACTTTATCGAACAGAAAAATGAAAATAACCGTCAAAAACAGAAAAATGAAAATAATAATAAGGCTAAAGAACAAGAAAATCGTATCAAGAAAGAACAGGAAAATCTCAACAAGGAAAAGAAAAACAAAGAAAATAAAGAAGAAGAGGAAAAAAAGGAGAATGAAAATATAAACCGCATCAAGAAAGAAAATACCGTCATTAATAAAAAAAATAATATCATCAATCAAAAGAATAAACAGATTAGTACTACAACAAAGATCAATGTTATAAGTAATATCAAAACAAATAAACTCATACAAAACCAGGAACAAAGAGAAGTGAGACGTCGTCAATCCGTTGAAAAAAATTCCATTGAAAATAAACAAAAGAAAGAAAAAGAACGATTGGATAATAAGAGGAAGGATGAAGAACGTATAGAGAGAGAAAGGAAACAAACTCTTGAAAATAAGAAGAAGGAAGAAGGACGTGTCGAAATAGAAAGGAAACAAACTCTTGAAAATAAGAAGAAAGAGGAAGGACTTATCGAAAGAGAAAGGAAACAGGCACTTGAAAATAAGAAGAAAGAGGAAGGACTTATCGAAAGAGAAAGGAAACAGGCACTTGAAAATAAGAAGAAAGAGGAAGGACGTGTCGAAAGAGAAAGGAAACGGGTACTTGAAAATAATAAGAAGGATGAAGGACTTATCGAAAGAGAAAGGAAACAGACACTTGAAAATAAGAAGAAAGAGGATAAACGAATCGAAACGGAACGAAAAGAGAGAGAAAAATACAGAAGACAATTCGATTCTAAAACAAGATTAAAATTAGAGAAAGAAGATAAACGTCGTGAACGAATTGAAGACGAAGAGCGTAAAAAACAAGCTAATGAGGGTGAAAGACGTAATAAGATTGAAGACGAAGAGCGTAAAAAACAAGTCAGGGAAGATGAACGACGTAAGAAAACTGAAGACGAGGAGCGTAAAAAGCAAGCTAGGGAAGATGAACGACGTAAGAAAAGTGAAGACGAGGAGCGTAAAAAGCAAGCCATAGAAGGTGAACGACGTAAGAAAATCGAAGACGAAGAGCGTAAAAAGCAAGCCATAGAAGGTGAACGACGTAAGAAAATTGAAGACGAAGAGCGTAAAAAGCAAGTAAAGGAAGATGAAAGACGTAAGAAAATTGAAGATGAAGAGCGTAAAAAGCAAGTAATGGAAGATGAAAGACGTAAGAAAATTGAAGATGTAGAAATACGTAGAAAGCAAAAGGGAAATAACCTTACCCGAGTCGTAGAGATACAAGAACGAAAACGTCGAGAAGCTGAAGAACGATCACAGAGAAAAAAACGTGCACGAAATGCTGAGATGAATCTTAAACTCAAAAAAATAAATGTAAATCGAGCCATTAATGAAAACCGTGAACGTAAACAGAAAATAAAAGATAATGCTAATTTGGCGAAAATAGAAATGAAGGAGAAGGCTGATTTAGCGAAAATAGAAATGAATGAGAAGGCTGATTTAGCGAAAATAGAAATGAAGGAGAAGGCTGATCTGGTGAAGAAAGAAATGAATGAAAAGGCTAAGAAAGAAGAAAATGCACGTATCAGTGAAAAAGAAGATAAAAATAAAAGACGTCTCGAGCTTGAATCTATCAAGGAAAAGGAGCGTTTAAGGCGTGAAGAAGGAAAGAAAACTAAGATCGCAGCTGCTATCGAAGCCGGGAAAAATATAAAAGAGGCACGTGCGAAACCTAAAAATAATAACAATAATTTTAACGCGTCTTCTACATTAGAACAATTAGAGGTTAATAATAGGAAAACGTCATTATCTGAAAAAGTTAAAAAAATAGTTAAAACACCAATTTGGAAACAACAATGGTTGGCGAATATCCGATCCGCAAAAAACATTCAATCACTGAAAAATTTAGAATCTACATTCGACAGAAAGACCAAACTGAGAAATGAAATAGCAAAGACTAATAGTGTAAAATTCGAACTAGCACAGAAGAAGATTTTATCATCGGTTGTAATGAACCCCATCGATAATGTCAACGAGAGTGAACAAATACTTATGAAGCGTATAACGATGAGTGATCTGAAGGAGTATATCAAAACGAAGCCACTTTCTAATAAAAACAAGAAAGTATTCATGGATCAAGTTGGTAGACCATCTGCCAATCTTAATGCAATTCGTAAAAACGTAAATAACAATAAGAAACGAAAAATCCTCAACTCTTTCGTGAATGCCAGTAATCGTGTAGATAAGAAACAAAGGGTAGATACATCACGAAAACGTAAGACATTGAATTCATTTATTGAAGCCAGTGACCGTGTAGAGAAGAAGCAAAAACAAGAAGTTGTAAAAAAACGTAAAATCCTCAACTCTTTCGTGAATGCGAGTAATCGTGTAGAGAAGAAGCGTAAGATTAACAATGCTGACGCTAAAGCCAAGGCAAGTGCTGACGCCAAAGCCAAGGCAAATGCTGACGCCAAAGCCAGGGCCAATGCTGACGCTAAAGCCAAGGCCAATGCTGACGCTAAAGCCAATGCTGACGCTAAAGCCAATGCTGACGCTAAAGCCAAGGCTGACGCTAAAGCCAAGGCCA
>Ga0208770_1000165_pt1 | contig 49041 bp, 43 predicted proteins | sample AntAceMetag02UK9_FD_184771 | JGI IMG/M metagenome (GOLD analysis project Ga0208770, IMG submission 184771) | Saline lake microbial communities from Ace Lake, Antarctica - Antarctic Ace Lake Metagenome 02UK9 (SPAdes) (version 2) | ecosystem: Environmental > Aquatic > Non-marine Saline and... | reverse complement strand
AGCTTAGACTATACCACCGAAGAAGCCTTGTAGAGACGGCTTTTTCCAGACTAAAAAGCCTTTTTGGAAATAGACTTAACAACAAAAAATATCAGAATCAAAAAGCCGAAATTGAGTTTCGTTTACACGCCTTGAATAGATCTCTTCAATTCCAAAATTAAAAAAATTAATTGACTTCAGAAAGAGTCGCCTTAAGATCTGATTAAAGCAACAACGCCCTTTGTTAGAAGGTGCTAAAGCTGTAGCTCAAAGAGCAGATAATGCACCATCACTTTATGCTCTTATGCAGATTCTACCTTTTGTTGGGAGTCTTTTTGCTACAATGAATGCAGAGAATCAACTGCAAATGGCGACTTCTTATGTAGAGAAAAACGATACGGAAGAAGCGTCTAAAAGAGCTTGGTCTGTAATGGCACCGAGATACAGGATTCCTTATGCATTGGCTATACTTCACCCATTATTAGGTTTGGACTTGGCCCCTCTTGTAATCGTTGCCTGCCATTTAAGTGGCCGCAACTTTACTAAAAAGGAAGAGGGCAAATAACGCTTTCTAAAAACATTTTCGGATTCATTTTTTTAGGCACCTATCGATAGCTGTGCGGTTGGTGCCGCTTGTAAACTTAAGCGGCCGCTAGACGAAATTGAATTTTGACAACAAGGCCCTCTATGAATAGGGACACTCTTTGAATCATCAACATGGGTGTAGTTTATAACAATAGCATACTTATAGATGTTATTTTACCTTCTGAATAATCCACTTTCTTGACCAATTTCTGTATGCATATGATAACCTGAAATTTAGAGGGAACTTTAGCAAGAGAAACATCAAAATTCGTGCTTAGAAAAAAATGCTGTAACACAGCTATAGAAGGAGCGAAATCACTACTTCAAATAGGTGTACCTATTTTAGAGATTATAGGATGCCATTTAAGTGGGCCTTTTGTGGAGAGAATAGGAATTTACTCATAAGTCTTTTATTATAAGTGTCATATAAAGTGTTTGAGCAAATTCACTGAATAGTCGACAATAAATCACTACTCAACCGGTAATTTACTATGTTATATTCTAGACATCTAAAAGACAAAATCCTAAAGTATTTGAAAGCATCTCCAATCATTCTTTTAACAGGGGGGCGACAAACGGGTAAAACAACACTTGTTAAAGAGCTGGCCAATGAATTGCACTATGATTATGTTTCTTTTGATAACTTAAGATTTTTATCTAGTGCGCGCTAAGATCCAATAGGCTTTTTAGACCAATATCCGAACCCTTTAATTATTGATGAAATTCAGAGGGTGGCAGAGTTAGCATTGCCTTTAAAACTAAGGGTTGATGAGAATAGAAAGCCGGGTATGTTTATTTTGACAGGATCCTCAAATCCACTCGTAGCTCCGAAGCTAAATGATTCTTTAGCAGGACGCATGTTTATTTCGCATCTTGCTCCTTTAAGCCAAGCTGAAATGAAAGGAGCCAAGCCCGATCTTTTGGATCAACTGTTCAATCCCAATTCTACTTTCACTTCCAAATACCCCTCTTGTCCTAAAAAAGAACTCATTCCGCTTGTATTGAAGGGGGGATTTCCAACTGTTTTGGATTTGGATTTTGAAATGAGAGATGAGTGGTTTAATAGTCACCTTAGAACTCTTTTAGAAAGAGATATTCCTGATTTAGCTAAAATAAGAAAAATAGAAGAGTTACCAAGCCTCTTACAATTACTTGCACATCGCTCTGGAAATTTGATGAATACTTCTGAGATTTCAAGATCAGTAAAAATTCCCTACTCTACCCTTCAGTTTTATATTACTCTTTTAGAAGCTCTGTTCCTTGTTGTGAAGCAACCTCCTTGGCACAAAAATGCTACAAAAAAATTAATTAAAACTCCCAAAATTTATATGACTGATACAGGTATGATGGCTTTTTTAATGGGGGCTAATGAAAGTCGAATTTTAAAGCATCCAAATCTATTGGGTGCATTATTAGAGACTTTTGTAGTGGCAGAGTTTCAAAAGCTAATTAGTTGGGGTAACCTGCGCTTGAAAAGTTATCACTATCGAACAGTCTCAGGTATTGAAGTAGATTTAATTTTAGAGAATAACGCAGGAGAGATTGTTGCAATAGAAATTAAAAGTAGCGAAACAATACGAAATGATGACTTCAAGGGGCTTCGGCACTTTCAAAGTGAAACTGGAAAAGATTTTATAAAAGGAATTGTTCTCTACCCTGGTAAAGATGTGCTTACATTTGGACCTAATTTAACTGCTTTGCCCCTTAGCTTACTTTGGACTTCTTCATGAATAGAGGCACTTCTTTGAGTTATCAACATGGGTGTAGTTTATCGCAATAGCATACTTATAAATGCTATTTAACAGATTGAAGTATCCACTTTCTTGCCCGATAGGTGTATTTTTTTCAAATAGGGCATACTGAGCTGTTTTAATTTCATTATTTTGCAAATATCTTTGAACCTCTTCATTTGCCTTTCGTAAGGCTTTAGCGAGGATAGAGTAATGATGAAAAAACTTGGAGTGACCAGGACAGACACGAACCCTTGAACTTAATGGCTCCGACTCTTTAACTTCTATTTGCTCATAATTAGTGGAAGAAACAGTCTCCTCACAAATAAAGTCATTCGCCTCCATATTTTTATGAGTTTTGATGGCCTCTAAAATAAATGTGGCAGATTTATTACTCTCTCCGTTGCCGTTACGGTCATTAATGATAGCAAGTGCAGCCTCGAATAAAGCTATGGAAATATCACTTGTTATCACTTGCTTTGCCTTTTTGAGAAAGTTAATGATTTTATCTTTAGAAGAAGGGACGCTTGGATTGTTGATCTCACCTTGAGCAATCATTTGGATAACTCTATTGCGCTGATTGAGACATTCTTGAGGCGTCATTTCCACATCTTCAATTGATGGAGAGTGAGTACAGTAATTTGGTTGTATCGAAAGAGTTGTCATACGTTTCCCTTTTGTTGTTTTTAAAAAAACATTTAATCACCTTTCTTTATTTTTATAAAACAATAATTTTAATTACTTCAGAGAGACTTTTTCTCTATCTGTAAGAAGATGTACTTACATTCTGCAGTGCTTTGATTGCTTTAATGCTTGCTTCTCTTTGAAACAGAGTTAAAGTTTGATGAACAAAAGCAAAACGTCTTTTTTAGGGAGACAAAAAACCTTTACTTAAGCCAAAATGGCGAGAAATTTATTCTATCAAATAAGGTTTTGTATCATGGAAAAAGGCTCCTTTAAGGTCAAAGTTGGACTCGCTGAAATGCTCAAAGGTGGGGTGATTATGGATGTCACCAATGTTGAGCAGGCTAAAATAGCAGAAGAAGCCGGTGCTGTTGCTGTCATGGCTTTAGAGCGTATCCCTTCAGACATTAGAAAAGATGGTAAGATAGCTCGTATGTCTGCTGTAGAAATGATTCAGGAAATTCAAAAGGCTGTTTCAATTCCAGTGATGGCTAAATGCCGTATTGGCCATTTCGTAGAAGCACAAATCCTTCAAGCCCTCGGTGTTGATTTTATTGATGAAAGCGAAGTCTTAACTCCAGCAGATGCTCACTTCCATATTGAAAAGCATGCTTTCAATGTTCCCTTTGTCTGTGGATGTAGAAACTTAGGAGAAGCTCTAAGAAGAATTGGAGAAGGAGCTGCTATGATCCGTACAAAAGGGGAACCGGGGACGGGAGATATCATTGAAGCTGTTAGACACATGAGAGAAGTCCAAAGAGATATCAAAAAATTATCAAGACTCGATTCAAGTGAACTTATGAATGAAGCTAAACTTATGGGAGCACCTTACCACCTTGTTGTCCAAGTGGCTGAAACAGGCTCTCTTCCAGTACCTAACTTTGCTGCAGGTGGCATTGCAACTCCAGCAGATGCAGCACTCATGATGCAACTAGGCGCTGAAACGGTCTTTGTAGGCTCTGGAATTTTTAAGTCGAGTGATCCAGAAAAGAGAGCTCAAGCTATTGTTCAGGCAGTCACTCATTACCAAGATCCTAAAATGCTTGCCGAAGTTTCTAAAAACTTATCTTCTGGAATGGATGGTATTGTAGCCTCCACGCTTTCAAAGGAAGAACAACTTTCTCTAAGGGGTTGGTAGTTGATAGGTGTTTTAGCCCTTCAGGGCGCTTTTCAAAAACATCTGGACTGCTTAGCTCTTCTTAAAGTAGAGGCTAAGCCTATTCGAACGCTTTTGGAGCTTCGCTCTTGTGATGCCCTCATTCTTCCAGGTGGTGAATCAACGGCGCATCATCGATTAATGGGGCCTGAGTTTTGGGCTGAATTGAAGGCTTTTTCAAAACCTATGTTTGGAACCTGCTGTGGGCTTATTTTACTTGCAGCAGCTCTCAAAGATGACGCTATGCCGACAATTGGCGCTTTAGATATTACTGTTTCACGAAACGCTTATGGATCGCAAATTGAGTCCTTTGAAACAGAAGTGAGCGCCACTCTTCTCAACGAAAAACATCTAATTAAAGGATGCTTTATTAGGGCCCCACAGATTGTAGAAGTGGGAGCGAAAGCTCAAATACTTGCCTCGTATCAAAATCAGCCTGTACTTGTTGAACAGGGAAATGTATTAGGGTGCGCCTTTCATCCAGAAATTTTTTATGATCTGACTTTGCATCGTTATTTTTTAACGAAATTAGCTTGCACCAGCCTCAGAAAGAGTCAGCGCATCGGTTGATTCTGTTTGTTCTTTTACTTTTTCATCAAATAAACGACCTAAATTTCGTGTACTTGCAATCCAAAAAGAAATCACCAACGTAAGTAAAATAGAAATCATAGGGATACAGGCAGATAAAGAGCCTACCCCGAGTAAAAGTCCCTGATAGATAAAGGATCCACCAAACTTTCCAAATCGAGCGCCTAATACTTCAATAGGAGCCTTGCTTTTCAACCTAATTTCATGGTCTAAAGGGATAAAGGCAAGCTCTTTTGTTGTATCAAATACAGAGTATTTGGCAGCTTTACTGAGACAAGTTTGCGTCGCTCCAAAAAAGACTGCAATAGCGAGCGGAGAAAGGGCTGATATACTTAAAAATTGACCAGGGAAAGCTTTATTGAGGAATAGAAAGGAAAAGAATCCAATCCCTGTAACTGCAACAATTATGGGGGTAATTAAGGCGACTCGTGTCCAGCCAAAACGTTCAATCATATGCGGAATGAAGAGAGTTAAGAGTAAAGAAATAAGACCCACCATGGAAGTCACATTATTCATATAACGGTTGAAATCTTGAGGATCAGCTAAAAGTCGATGTAGATGGTCTTTCCAAACAATTTCAAAAAGATTGGTCGCAAGGTTATATGAGATCAGCAAAATAGCAATGTATAGTAAGTATTTGGATTTAGATAAGTAGGCGAAGCTCTCTTTTAAAGAAGGCTTTTTCTTTCGCTTCTTTATCCCTAGCCTTGAATGAAGTTCGGGATGAAGCTCGGGTGTGAAAATATTTCGATTTAACCATCTAAAAGTAAATATAATTAAAATACCTGAAAAACAAACGACTAAAATTAATAAGTTAATTGTCGCGTCCCAAGAACCTTTGGTGAGGCCTGAGATTAAATTAGCAGCTTGGCCTGCTACAAGGGCTGCTAAATTTGAGCCAATAGCCAAGACAGCATAGTAGCGTTTAGCTTCTTTAACAGGGATTACAGCGTTTGCAAACCCCCAGAACAAGGTACTCAAAATAAAACTACACCAGAGCTCTGAGAGGACATAAAATAAAGAAAGAGTCCAGTGCCTATATAAGGCTATGAGGCCTGAAAATCCTTTTGGCAATAAGTGTTCTAAAAGGTTGGCTGACTGATAAGGGTGTAAAATATCTCGGTTTGGGTAGATGACAAAAGCAAAGAGAAGAAAAAAGACCAAGAAGCTCGTCGTCATAATATAGAAAACACGTTCTAGATTGAAGCGGTTATTGAGCTTTGAGAGAATATAGGTAATGAAGATAGCCATTGGCAGGATACCCCAAATCTTAATGAAGGGGAGCACCTTAGCGCCTGAAGTGGTGATCAGGATGGAGTCCTTCATTGAGCGAAGAATCCCATAATTGAAACAGATTAAAAATAGCATGATAACCATCGGAATGAGCTTTTTAAATTCACTTCGATGAACAGGCCACAGGAAGGACCTAACAAATCCAAATTCTTGACTAAGCTTTTCTTGCATGTATTTTAAAGGTTGATCACCTAGAAGGACTATACCCTAAATGAGCGTTTTAAACAAGTCGTAGTGTTTTTTTTAGCTTCCAGATGCAATTTTATATTAATTCTTGATTTTAACCAAAACGATCTTATAAAAGTACCTTTACCATTCAAGGGAATATTATGAAAATTGAAAAAAAGAAAATTGAAAATTTTAATTTGAAAGGGCAGGTTGTACTCATGCGAGCAGACCTCAATACACCCTTTGATGAGAATCAAAAAATTACTGATGATACTCGTATTAGAGCTTGCGTTCCCACTATAAAATATATTTTAAAAGAAGGAGGAGCTGTAATCTTAATGTCCCATATAGGGCGTCCAAACGGAAAAAGCGTAGATTCTCTGAGCCTTAAGCATACAAGAGAGAGACTTACTGAACTTTTAGGACAGGAGGTTATCCTTGCTTCGAGTTGTATTGGAGATGAAGTCCAAGAGATGAAAAAAAAATTGAAACCTGGAGAAGTTCTTTTACTTGAGAATACCCGTTTTCACGAAGGTGAAGAAAACCCTGAGAAAGATCCTTCTTTCTCAGAGCAACTCTCTCGCTATAGCAACATCTATGTAAATGACTCCTTTTCAAGTGCCCATCGAAACCACGCTTCTACAGCTTTAGTTGCTTCCCATTTTCCAGGAAAGGCTTGCATGGGATTCTCGCTTGCAAGTGAAGAGCATTTTCTTAAAGAGAAATTACTAGATCCCAAGCGCCCTTTTGTTGCAATCGTTGGAGGGGCTAAAATTTCGTCAAAAATTGGGGTTGTAAAGAGTCTTATTGAAAAAGCAGATGCTGTAATTATTGGGGGAGCCATGGCTCACACTTTTTTAAAAGCAGAAGGTAAGTCTATTGGAAAATCTTTAAACGAAGCCAATTACTTAGCAAAAGCTAAAGAAATTTTAGAGCATTGTAAAAATAGAAAAATTCCTCTTATTCTCCCAATAGACCTCGTGGTAACTCAGGAAATTAAAGAAGATAGTCCTAAAGAGGTCGTGTCAGTAGATCATATCGCTGACAATCAAATAGGAGTGGACATAGGGCCCAAAACACTAGAGCTCTACGAAAAGACGCTGAGAGGAGCTAAAACGGTGTTCTGGAATGGTCCTGTTGGGATCACTGAGATAGATGCCTTTTCAAAAGGGACGCTGCAAGTCGCTCAATTGTTAGCTAAGATGGATGCTACCACTATTGTAGGAGGTGGAGATTCTACTGCAGCTTTAAAGAAACTCGGTTTGGCTGACAGTATGACTTATATTTCTACAGGAGGTGGAGCATCCCTTGAATATATAGAAAAAGGCTTCTTACCTGGTATAGAGGCCCTATCTGATAGTGAAGATGCATGACAATAGAGTTTTTTAAAAATAGAATTTAGTGATCCTTTATAGAAAATCTCTGCTCCAAGTTCTTGACAAGATCGTGAATCTATTGATATGATTAGGTCATCATTTTAACTGGATACTAAAAATTATTTTGGTAAGTGATTTGCCAAATACAAAGGATGGAACGATTCTTGAACAGCTGTAGATTTGTGCAGCCATTTTATGTTTCCAAAATGAAGTCGAGTTATTCTCAGAATCTCGAAGAGGGTACCTTCGGGCCTAAGGAAAGGCCATGTTAGGAAGGATTAAGAGAGCCGCAACTTATCTCATTCCCATCCAACGCCAAGAACTTAAAAAGTTCATCCCCATGATTATTATCTTTTTTTTCGTGGGATTCATTTATAACATTCTTAGAAATACCAAAGATGCTCTTTTAATTACTGGGCAGTCTTCCGGTGCTGAAATTATCCCCTTCGTAAAAGTGTGGTGTGTATTGCCTGGTGCAATCATCATGACCGCTTTATTCTCCTGGCTCTCTAATAAACAGAGCATGGAACGTGTTTTTTATATCATCGTCTCTTTATTTATTGTTTACTTTGTCCTTTTTGCTTTTGTCATCTACCCTAATTGTGAACTCTTTCACCTCCATTCTTTTGGAAATTTCCTAGAAAGGATTTTACCTAAAGGCGCCCTGGGATTCGTTTCCATGATCCGTTACTGGTCACTCACCTTATTTTATGTCATGTGTGAACTTTGGAGTTGTATTGTTCTTTCCATTCTCTTTTGGGGATTTGCAAATGAAACGACTACAGTTAAAGAGGCAGCTCGTTTCTATGCTTTATTTGGAATTGGGATAAATGTTTCAGGAATTGCAGCAGGTCAATCGTGTATTTTTCTCTCAAGACTCCCTCTAAAAATGGGCAACACGGGGATTGATCCTTGGCAACAGACACTGATCTACATCACTCTTTTAATCACTTTTTCTGCTGTGGTTATCTTCGTTTTTTTTAGATGGCTTCATGTGAACGTTTTAGAAGACTGTAAGTTTTATAAGGCGCGTAAGAAAAATAAATTTAAACTATCTTTAAGAAAAAACTTTGCATACCTTGCAAAATCCAAATATTTAATTTGCATTGCTATCGTGGTACTTTCGTTTAACTTGGTGATTAACTTAGTTGAAGTCCTATGGAAGCACCAACTGAAGCAACTTTGTCCAAATCCTAATGACTTTAGTGTCTATCTCAATCAAATTACTGTTCTGACGGCAATGGTCGCTACTACGATAGCCCTCTTTTCAGGAATTATTATCAATCGATTTGGATGGACAAAGTCAGCATTAATCACACCTATAATTCTCTTACTTACAAGCGTTGGGTTTTTCTCTTGTCTGATATTTGGAGGTTCTATGCAAGGGGCTTTTAGTACCTATTTGGGTATGACTCCGCTCGTTCTTGCAGGTACTATAGGATCAATTCAAATTATTTTAAGTCGTGCTTGTAAGTATACACTTTTTGATGCAACTAAAGAGCTGTCCTTTATCCCATTGACTACGGAATCTAGAAAGAAAGGAAAGGCTGCTATTGATGGAGTAGGATCGAGACTTGGTAAATCAGGAGGCTCTGTTATTCATCAGGGGCTCTTAATGATTTTTGCAAGCTTTGCTGCTTCAGCACCTGTTGTAGGTATTTTCTTAATTTGCGTTATTGTGGTCTGGATTGGAGCTGTTAAAATTCTTGGAAAAGAATTTGCTATTCTATCCGATCAACATCAATCTCTCGATATTGAAGAGAATGAAGGAGTTATTCCTCAACCAACCTCTCCTACTGCGACTCAACAAGCTGTATAGCTTTTTTCACTTAAATATCTAATAGCTTCATCCCGGCCTTGCTGAATGCAAGAAGGAACTGCGGTGCCGTAAAATGAGCTTCCTGTAAAAGAAAAATGAGGGAGCTTTTCTTTAAGTTCTTCTCTAAAGAGTTTGAGCTTTTCTGCATGACCAATTTCGTACTGGGGAATTGCTTTAGAAACCGTATGAATTTTTTGAAAGCTCGGGTTTAAACCACATTTTAAGTATTTTGTAAGTTCACTTAAAGCTCCTTTAATGACTTCTTCATCAGAGAGCGAGTAAAGAGTAGACCTTTCGTGAATAAGGACGGTAAGTCTGGTTGCATGTTCAATACTATTTTGCTCAGGAAAAATTGAAGAGTCAAAAAGAACCCCTGCTATCATTTCATTTTTCCAACTAGGAGTTAAAAAACCAAACCCTTTTGGGATTTTTAACCGTGCTTTAAAACCTAAGTGAAGGACCTTAAAAGAGACCCAGTTTATTTCAGGAAGAATATGTGCATGCTTAAGAGGTTCTTCTTTTAAAAGTGAGTAGAGAGGTGCTGAGGGCAAACAGGAAAAGATGTGGTCACATTCATAGCTTGCACCCTTCACAACAACCGTGGGTTTCTTAGACCATCTCAAAGCTTGAACAGGCGTGTTTAATATGATTTTTGCATTTAGCCTTTCAGCGATGCGCTCAGAGAGCGATGCGATCCCTCTTTTAAATGAAATCATTTGTGAAGGATATTTTCTCTTATGCTTCAAAAGTGCTAGGAATAGGGATGAATTCTTATCTTTTAATTGGTTGATAAGAGGAAAACAGGATTTTAAGGAAAGTTTTTTAAGGTCGCCTCCAAAGATTCCAGCAACCATAGGATCAATGAAATTATCGGTAATGTAGCTGTTATAGCGTCGAGTAAAAAAGTCATAGATAGAGGGATCTTTTGAATCATTAAGAGACTTAGATGAGTCTCTTAAAAGTGGTAGTACAATTTGTCTGAAATTTTTGAGGCTTAAAAGTTTAAAAGGGTTCATTGGAAAGGGAAAGAGTTGGCCGTCATACCCAATATAGCGTTTTTTCATAGAATCATTAGCATAAAGGAGCTCATCTTTGAGGCCGAGCTCCTCAATAAGTTGCATACAAGTCTCTTGAAAGGGGTGGGAAAGACGCAAGGTGTGCGGGCCAACTTCATAAAGAGCTTTTGATGACCAATCTGTATGAATCATCCCTCCTACTCGAGAGTTAGCTTCTAAAAGAGTAATATCAAGTTCTTCAGCAGAGTGTTTTTTCAAATGCCATGCAAGTGAGAGTCCTACAATTCCTGCACCTAGGATAACAATTTTTTTGTTTGGAGTCTGAGTCATCACTAGATCAATATAAAAGATTAAAAGTCGGACTGTACCTTAAAATTTATTTAAGAAAAAAGAGTTTTAATCTCTAAGTATAGGAAACATTTTTTACTGCATTGATTAAGCATTGAACAGCTTCAGGAGGCGTATTAGGTCGGATTCCATGACCTAAATTAAAGATGTAACCCGGTCTATTTTGCATGCCAATAGATAGCCTTTTTACTTCTTTTTCAATTTGCTCTAAAGGAGCTCGAAGTAGATCGGGATCTAAGTTACCCTGAAGAGCTATAGAAGTTGGAATTCTTTGAGCCACTTTTAATAAGTCTCCGGAAGAGTCTAAACTAATAGCATGTGGCTTTAAAGCTGCTAAGTCTTCAATTAAGGCACAAGAGCCCTTGGCAAAGAGAATAATGGGGATGCCAGTAGGTTTGAGGGCATCTACGATCTTTTTTAAATAGGGGAGTGAAAACTGTTGAATCTGGGGGTATGAGAAGAAGCCTGCCCATGAATCAAATATTTGAATGGCATCGACACCAGCCTTTATTTGCATCTTCAAATAGTCAATGGTTTGGTTAGTTAAGAGGTCAAGTAAGTGGTGAAACAGTTCAGGCTTATGATAAAGCCAGTCTTTTGTAAGCTTGAAGTCTACAGAGCTTCTTCCTTCAATGACATAAGTAGCCAAGGTAAAAGGGGCTCCACAAAACCCCAGAAGGGGAATCGAAAGCTGTTTTTTAAGATTTTGAATCGTCAAAGAAATGTAACCTAAAGAGTCTTCAACAGGGGTAGGCTCTATATCGACAAGAGAATCTAAAAGTCCTAGAGTATCAATTAAAGGGCCTTGGTCTTTTCCAAAACGTAACGAGAATCCTAGCGTCTGCAAAATCAATAGAATATCAGCAAACAAAATAGCTGCATCAGGTTGAAACGTTTCAATTGGTAAAAGTGTTACTTGGGTTGCAAGCTCTGGACTTTGACAGAGGTCCAAGAAAGAATAACGCTCCTTTAAATCGCGGTACTCTTTCATATAACGCCCAGCTTGGCGCATTAGCCAAACTGGGGGTCTTTCTGTCTTTTGGCAATGAAGCGCTTTTAAGAGTAAACTATCCATTTAAAATGCGTTCTACTATCTGATCCGCTGTAAATCCAAACTCAGGCGCAAGCACTGATGCCGGAGCTGATGCTCCAAAGGATTCCATGCAAATAGCAAGGCCTTCTCTTCCAATATATTTATACCAGCCAAGATCAACGCCCGCTTCAACTGAAACACGTTTGCCTAAATCTCCTCCGACAACACTTTCTTGATAAGCTTCATCCTGATTGTCAAAGATTTCCCAACAAGGCATGGAAACGACACGTACACTTTTTCCTAACTTCATAAGTTGATTCGCTGAATCAACTGCTAGAGAAACTTCTGAACCTGTTGCAAAAAAGGTCACATCAGGTTTCTCTTTCTCTTCTTTCATAATGATATAGGCGCCTCTGCCTACACCCTCTTTAAACTCAACTTCTGTGTGAGGAAGATTAGCCAGTTTTTGCCTTGTCAGAATGATAGCTGAGGGGCCTACATAGTTTAGAGCTGCAAGCCAACACATTTTAGCTTCATTGGTGTCAGCCGGTCTAAACAGGTATAAATTAGGCATGGCTCGGAGCGACATGACGTGTTCAACAGGCTGGTGTGTTGGGCCATCTTCTCCTAAGAAAAAAGAGTCATGGGTAAATTGATAAATGACCTGATACTTGGAGAGAGCTGCCAAACGGATCGCATTTCTCATGTAATCTGAAAAAGTAAAAAATGTGCCGCAAAAAGGAGTCATTAAACCCGTTGCAAAAAGGCCTGCACTCATCCCTGCCATTGCAAATTCACGAACCCCATACTTCATGTTGCGTCCACTGAAGTCTGTAGGGGTCACAATTGGAAACTGTTTGATCATGGTCATATCAGAACCAGAGAGATCAGCAGATCCTCCATAAAGCTGTGGAAGGAGGGTAGCAAGTAGTCCAATTACTGCTTGAGAAGCGGATCGACCCCCTATAGGATCTTCGACCTCTAGTGCCTTTAATTTGCTTTCAAGGTCATCGGGAAGGCGTTTAGTAGCCATGGCTTCTAAGTCTTGATAGAGCTTTGAGCTTGTCTTTGCCCAGCTATCAAAACTCTCTTTCCACTTATCATATTGGCCCTTTAGCTTTTCTCTGTGTTTTTCAAAAAAGGAAACAACAGCTTGAGGAATATAAAATTCCTCTAAAGGTAGACCAAGAGCTTCCTTCGTAGCTTTTACTTCGTCTGCACCAAGAGGTGAGCCGTGAGCTTTATGGGACCCTGCTTTATGTGGAGACCCTTTTCCAATGATCGTATGGAAAATAACTAAAGTTGGTTTTTTTTGGTTCTTTCTAAGCTCAGAGAAAACTTCGTCCATCGCATCAAAATCATAGCCATCAACTTCAAAGACATCAAATCCGTAAGATTGATATCTGAGCTTTGTCTCTTCTGAACAACATTCATTTAGTGGACCATCTAGACAAATATGATTGGAGTCATACATGAGAATTAAATTGTTAAGCCCAAGATGCCCTGCAAAACTGGAAGCTTCCGAAGAAATTCCTTCCATAATACAGCCATCTCCAGCTAAACAGAAAATTTTATTGTCCAAAATTTGCTGCTTATTTGTATTGAACTTTTCAGAAAGAAGCTTGAATCCTAGAGCTAGTCCTACAGCATTTGCAACCCCTTGCCCTAAAGGGCCTGTAGTTACTTCTATTCCATCGGTATGAGAATATTCTGGGTGCCCCGGTGTCTTAGAGCCCAGCTGTCTGAAGTTTTTGAGATCATCTAATGAAACTTTATAACCAGAGAGGTGTAAAAGAGAATACTGAAGCATACACCCATGCCCTGCTGATAACACAAATCGATCTCTATTGAGCCATTTGGAGTCTTTAGAGTTATAACGCATTTGATGCCCCCAAAGATAGGCTCCTATTTCAGCGCACCCTAAAGGAAGGCCAGGATGTCCAGAGTTTGCCTTTTGAACAGCATCCATTGAAAGTATCCGTACCGTGTTTGCAACTTTTTGAAGTATTTGTTTGTGCTCAGCGTCCATTCGTGATTATCCTGTTAAGTTCTATGAAAAATTTGAAAGTATCATAAAAGTTTCTAAAAATGAAGAAAAGAAAATATATTTTTTTTGTCTCAGTCAACTTAAACAGAATTATTTTGAGAGAGAGTATAAATACAGATTAAAAAACTAATTTTTTGAGTAGGTAGATGAAAACTATCGAGTAGTGGACAGCTGTCCCTAAAAGAACCACTCAAGCTTCACCTTAACTGTATAGATTTCAAACTGACTTAAAATATCAGCTTCAAAGTTTGAAGTGAGTTCAAACTTATTAAAACGCTGAGCAAAAAAATCAGCACCTAGAACGAGTTGATTAGTTGTTTGGGTATCGCCTTGAATATTAAAGAAAATATTGGTTGGAGCCTCTGTGAAACGCGCACTTGTTCTAGCATATCCTAGAGGGACATTGGCTAACCAACCCACATAGATATTAGGGGCATAGCAAAATTTAGGAGTGATAAATTCTTCAATAAGGCGCAGTCTAAAGCTGGGCTGTATGAAAAAATTAGTATGGCTCTTTACTTGCAGGTTAACTCCAGCAGCTCCTTTTTCTGTATAGCCTTCTGTAAAGATAGTGAGGTAGTTAAAGGTACCTTCAGGCTGAAGCCATAAAGTGCCTCTTAAAAAGCAATTTGTTAAATAGAACCTGGCTCCTCCATTACTACGAATGAGCACATCATAGCTATTGTATCTGCTCTTTGCGACTCTTTCAACACCTGCGAATTGAATGCGTCTGTCTGTGTTGTAAAAGTTAAAGGCTCCCATGACCATCACGTTGGCAAAGGCTGTGTCATTAAACCATCCAAAAAAAGGAGCGAGATATAAAGAGCTCCATTTTGAATTTCCAAAATTATTCTTCCAGTTTAAATTAGAGTGGGTGTACCCCACTCCTCCTTCAATGACAAATTGATTGTCAAATACATGTTCGTACCCAAATCCTGCTCCGTAGGTGTAGGCTGTAAAGGGAACTGCCCTTGAAGAGGCAAGTGTATCGGATGTTAGGTGTTGATTGTAGAAAATACCAATGGGTTGAACAAAAGCTCCTGTCTTAGGAATACCATAACAAAGGGTACCAACTTGTCCATCTTGTTTCTTTTTAAGGCGTTTCTTATTAGTAGTCGCTCGAAACTGCTCATCGATCGCAACCGCCATCTGGAGATCATTTTGAAAAGTGGTATTAACATTAGTATCTTGTGTGATAGGGGATAAGCGAATAAGTGATTCAGTAAAATCTTCTTCATTTGTAATTGCTAGAGAGGCATTAGCTACGTTAGTGAGGTCTGGAGATGCGTTAAAAACCCCTGAAGTTCCAAAGAAATAGTTCCCTACATTACGAGAATCTTGAGGTAAAGAGGTTAGTGGAAATGGAGTCACTGCTACTGAAGAGAGAAGGCTAACGTTCACCAAATTACCATTATAAGCTAAGCCCCAAATGCCTCCACTATTGTCATTAAAAGTAGTAAACTGACTTGTACGTCCCCCTGCTGCATTAATGACATTAAAACTAGTTCCTGCAGGGTAAATTGTTGGTTGTAGAGAAAGTTCGAGTGTACCATCTAAAGTTGCAGCTCCTGTAATAGAGAGTAAACTTGCTGCACTAGGAGTGACTAAAGCGGTGACTGTTGCATCTGCTGTAGATTGAGTAAATGCACCATTAACGGTAAGAGTGTCTCCTGCAGCAAGTCCAGATACCACAGTTCCAGAGTTATTGACAGGGCCCACAGAACCTGATCCTGTTAAGGTAGCTCCGCTTGCTACAGAAGTCGTGCTGCCACTAGCAATAGCTCCTGTAACCGATAAAGTACCAGCACTGACAGTGGTCGTGCCTGTATAGGTATTAGCACCTGATAAGGTCACTGTTTCTGTTCCACTTTTTTGAAGTTGACCTCCTGTACCGCTTATGATATTTGAATAGCTCCCGTCGAAAGATTGGTCAAATATAACGCGCGAACCATTACCAAGTGGTATATTAGCTGTAGAGGGAATAGAGTTAGTGGTCCCTGTAAGCTGCGTAGCGCTGCTAAAGGAAATAGTTCCTGTGAATATATTATTGCCTGTCAAAGTGACGTTAGTCCTTACAGTGAGGCTTCCTGTTCCACTTATATTTGAAGGAAAATCACCCCCCGGCAATTGAATAACGCCACTATCCATAACAATGTTAGTTGGTAAAACTGAAACCGGAGCATCAGTAAGTGTATATGCTGCATTATTGAGCGTCAATGTTGGGATTCTTAGATATGAGTCTTTAGTATTTAAATTTATGTAATTGACAGTTATATTTTTTGCATTTTCAGCTGGAATATTTAGATAATATAATTTTAAGTTACCAGGGTCTGCAAAATTTAAGTTATTATTACTAGGACCAATAATAACAGGATCTGCTCCAAAGCTTAAAAAGTCTTCTCGGGGAGCATTTCCTGTGATATAGGCTTTTTTCTCATTAGCTATATTAATACTATTTACACTTAACGAATTTGTGCCATTACTATTAAGAGTAAAACTTCCTAGGTTTAAGGTGCCCAAAACAACATCGACATTTACAGTTGCAGGAGAGGCTGTATCCATTGTAGCATCATCACCAGATCCCGGTATAACACTCCCAACCCAATTCTCAGAAGTGTTCCAATTGTTATCACCTCCTGTACCATTCCAAGTTCCATCATCAGCTAATAGAAAAGTAGAACAAAAAAGATAAACAAAGGCTAAAAAAAAGTGCTTCACGGTTAAATCTCCAAACAATAAATTAATTATTTGTTCATAATTTAAATTTCGGTTAATTGACACTTATTTATTGAAATCTTGATTTTTAGTCAGTATCAAGATAATTTCGTTCTTTTGAATATTTTTTAGGAAAAATCCAATTGACAACGATTTTAGATAACCAACCAGAATTAGTCAGCACATCGCCAATTTCCGTCCTAGAGGAAACTCACTGTTTCTTATATCCTCCCCACGCAAAGAAGGGACGGACTCTTTGTAACCCTTCTGCAGAAATGCATCTAGGACACAACACGGATCGACCAGAAAGGTTTATAAATGTAACAACTACCCCGAAAAGCGGTACGCATCTTTTGATTAAAGTGCTTAAGATTTTGGGGGTAAATTATAAGTATAAATCTCAAAACATGTCGTATGCTCCTCATCTTTGTCAATATGCCAATTTGTTGCCTTATGCTTTTTTAGACACTGATATTTTGAAATCCACTTTTGATATTAAAGAAAAATACATTGTCACTATTCGTGATCCAAAAGACTTTTTGATTTCTTATATTCAGTGGATTGATAAGGAAATGGACGAGAAAATGATTCCTTATGAGCAAGCCTGGAAGGATACATCCATAGCTGAAAAACTAAACCAGCTTTTAAAGGGTGGTGAAAAAATTGTTTTAGACTCTCTCAAATCTGCTCCCTGGTATATTGGGAATTACTTGGTTGCCGCAAGGCTTATGGATTTGGGGCCCACACATATTTTATTCTTAAAATTTGAGGATCTAATAGGCCCTGAAATGGGTGGGTCTTCTAAACAAGAGCAAGTTAAAGCTTTCAAAAAACTTTGTGAATTTACAGAAACTCGATTTACAACACAAAAAATACGGCAATTAGTCAAGCTCCTTCCAGGATCAACACTTACGTATATCCCTCAAAAAAAAGTGGGGAAGTGGAAAGAGCTTTTTACTGAAGAAAATAAACGCCACTACAATGTACGTTTTAAGTTTTTAGAAGGTATTTTAGGTTATCCTTTTGAAACAGAAACCGAAAAGAATTCAGAGACAAACACTTTGCTCTAGTGCTAAATGGGGCTATCCTTTAAAAAAAAGAATAGCGTTTGTTCTATAATAGAGGAAGTAAGTGGTGCATCGACTTATCTTAATGAGACATGGAATGGTAGATGATTGTTTTAAAGGAGAAGATAAACATAGACCGTTAAGTGATGAAGGCAAAAGACTTCATAAGCGCATGGGAGAGTATTTGAAAGCTCAAAAAATTGAGATCGATGGAATTCATTATTCACCTTTAAAAAGAGCTAAAGAATCAGCAGAGCTTGTCTTTCAAAGTTTTCCAAAAGCTAGCTTTAAAGAAGAAGCTGCTCTTGGAGAAGTCTTTGATTCCTACACCGTTTTAAAACATATTTTAAAAAGCAATTGTCAAAATACCCTTCTTGTTGGGCATGAACCGACCCTTGCTCTTCTAGCGACTCACTTGATGCAAGAGTTTAAACCGTTTAAACTCGATCGGAGTGCTCTTGTTGTACTAGATTTTGAAAAAGAGCTTAACTTTGGAAAGGGAAGCTTTAAATTTTACTTATCTCCACAGGATATTTTGAACTGAGACTTTCATCAAAATACTCATTTTGTTATCTTCTTCCTTTTTCGAAATTAACTTCTTGCTGTTATGATGCTCTCTACCAAAATCCGCCGTCAATTTATTGAATACTTCACTCAGAAGGCTCACCGCCATGTGCCCTCTTCGTCAGTTATTCCCCATGAAGATCCTACTCTTTTATTTAATAATGCGGGAATGAACCAGTTCAAAAGCTACTTTTTAGGGCAAGAAGAACCTCAAAGCCCAAGAGCAGTATCGACTCAAAAGTGTATCCGAGTAGGAGGCAAGCATAACGACTTAGAGAATGTCGGCCATACTACACGTCATTTGACCTTTTTTGAAATGCTTGGAAACTTCTCTTTTGGAGACTACTTTAAAAAAGAAGCGATAGACTTTGCATGGGATGTGACCCTCAATATTTTTAAATTTGATTTAGATAAGCTTTGGGTCACCGTTTACCACGATGACGAAGAAGCTTTTGAACTTTGGAAAAAACACCTTCCAGAATCTCGCATTGTAAGAATTTCTACTGACGATAACTTTTGGGCTATGGGTGAGTATGGTCTTTGTGGACCGTGTACAGAACTCTTCTATGATAAAGGGGACAAGTTTGGAAAAGCCCTCTCTCCAGCAGAAGATACTCTTGGAGAGCGTTACTTTGAATTTTGGAACTTGGTCTTTATGCAGTATGACCTAGACTCTAAAAATATCTTGCACCCTCTACCTAAGCCGTGTGTAGACACGGGAGCCGGACTCGAGAGAATCATAAGTCTTATGATGGGCGTTGACAATATCTTTGAAACAGATCTTTTAATGAGCTTAATAGAAGAGTGTGAACCTATCTTTGATCTTCGATATAGAGATCAAAATAAAGAGAGAAAAGCTGCCTTTCATGTGATAGTCGATCACCTAAGAACGCTTTCTTTTGCTATTGCCGATGGAGTTCAACCAAGTAACCTAGATAGAGGCTATGTCCTTAGAAAGGTGTTGAGACGAGCAGTTAGATATGGACGTCTCTTAGGGGCTAATACACCTTTTCTTGGGAAAATCCTTCCAAGGCTTGTAGAGCTTATGCAGGACGATTTCCCCGAACTTAGAGTTTCTCAAAATAGAATCTTAGAGATTCTGCATTCAGAAGAAGAAGCTTTTATTCGTACTCTGAAAAGAGGGGGTAACCTTTTAGGTAGCGTTATGAAAAAAGCGCAAGAATCAAAAGAGCAGCTCATTACAGGAGACGATGCTTTTAAATTGAAAGATACCTACGGTCTTCCACTAGAAGAAATTCAGCTGATGGCAAAAGACACAAGCTTAACAATTGACTTAGCGCGCTATCAAGTCCTCGAGAAAAAGGCTAAAGAAACCTCTAAAAAAGCTAAAGTAGAAGTGACCCAAAAAGTTTCTGAAGGCTTATATAAAGAATTTGTCGAACGTTCTAAAAAAAGTGAATTTTGTGGTTATGAAAAGCACAAAGTACAAACCAAAGTACTTGGTCTCCTTAAAGAAGGCGAATGGGTTGAGGAACTTTCTGAAAATGAAAAAGGACAAGTTATTTTAGATAGAACTCCATTCTATGCAGAAATGGGAGGTCAGTTAGGCGACTTGGGAACCCTTTTTGAAGGAGAGTCTGCTCATTTTGAAGTAACCGATACCAACTCTCCCTATACCGGACTTATCACTCATCACGGTGAGATGAAAAAAGGGTCCCTTAAAGTCGGGGATACAATAACCGCGCAAATAGATTTAGTAAGACGCCGAAAAATTGAAGCTAATCACACAGCCACCCATTTACTTCATTGGGCTCTTTCTCACGTATTAGGGGAGCATGTCAAACAAGCAGGGTCTTTTGTAGGGCCTGAACGAATTCGATTTGACTTCTCTCATCATAAAGGTCTCACATCTGAGCACCTTCATCAAATAGAAGACCTTGTAAATAGTAGGATTAGAGAGAATCAAGAAGTTCAATGCTATGAGTTGCCTTACCAAGCGGTTCAAGAGCGTGACGATATTAAACAATTCTTTGGTGAGAAATATGGAGATCTTGTTCGTGTTATCGACATTGGTTTTTCTAAAGAACTCTGTGGGGGAACGCATATAGATAGAGCTGGCAGTATTGGTCTCTTTAAAATTCTGAAAGAAGGAAGTATTGCTGCGGGTGTTCGTCGCATAGAAGCCGCAACTGGACATGCAGCTGAACTCTATTGTAGGGACCAGGAAAACCTTTTAGACAACCTCTCTCAAACTTTAAAAACAACATCTTTAAAACTCTCTGAAAAGCTCTCTCAACTTATTTTTGATCACAAAAATTTAATGGAGCATAACCGCCATCTTTCTCAAAATAGAAACCTACAGATGATTGATCAGCTCATTGCAAATAAAGAAGAGATTGGATCTTTTTCTTTAATTTGTAAACACCTTGACCTTCCAAAAAAAGATCTTCGAGATTTTGGCCTTCAACTCTCAAAAAAATCAAAGGGGACCATTTCGATACTTGCGGCTCATGAAGACAAGAGTGTTGCCTTAGTTGTCGCTCTTTCAGACGATCTTAAAAAAGAGAAGCTATCTGCAAAGGACATACTACAAGCAATCGTTGAACCTATTCAAGGGAAGGGAGGCGGCAAAGAGCTCTTTGCTCAAGCAGGCGGAACACATCCAGAAAACATTTCCCAAGTCTTTGAAAAAGCAAAGCAGTCTCTTAAAAAATGGTGTTAGAACGACTCATCCAAAGCCCTTCTTTGCTACCTTTTGAAAAAGCAATCCTTGAGAATAAAGATCTTTCTATTGAAAATCTTTGGGTTACCCCAAAAGCTTTATTAGCAGCTTTAGCTCATAGATTCACAAAAAAAAATGTACTTTATATTACCTCTAGTAACGAAGAAGATCGCCTTTTAGTTGACCTTCCTAACTTTACAACAGCTCCTATTTTAGAGTGGCCTGCTTGGGAAACTCTTCCTGGAGAAAATAGAGAGCCGAGTCCCGATATTGTAGGAGAGAGAGCTACTATATTAAGTCATTTAGCTCATAAGTCTCAGCATTCGTTTGTCATTGCAAACCTCTCAGCAATTCTAACACCGTTAATCTCAAAAGAGTTATTTCAGAAGCTTCACCTCGATTTCAAGGTAGGAAAAGAGCTCTCCTTTGATACCCTCTTAGAAAAGCTGATGAAGCTTGGATATGAACGAGTTTCTCTAGTGAATGACAAAGGGCAGTTTGCATTGAGAGGGGGAATCTTAGATATTTTCCCAAGTACTCAAACAGAACCTTACCGCATAGAATTCTTTGGAGATGAGATTGAATCTATCAGAAGTTTTAATCCAATCAGTCAAAAGTCTGTTGAGCAAATAGAACATCTCACCCTCTTTCCTAATAAAGAACTTGAGCTCTTAAGAAAGAGCCACGAGAAGCATTCTCTTCTGTCCTATTTAGGTCCTGATACTCTTGTTATTTTAGATAGACCTGATGAGCTTACTGCTAAATATAAAGAGCTGATTGAGGGGGTCGAGCCAAAGGACATGCGCCTCTTAACTTGGGATGGTTTTATAGAATCCATAAATTCCATGCAAAAGCTCCTTTTTCAAGAAGAACTTTCAAAACGAAATAAGATAGAAGCTACAAGATGGGATCATCCTTTTACTAAATTAGACGAAACCTTTTCATCTAAAACTAAAATCTTCCACGATCAAGATCAAGCCTATCTAATACGCTTGCCCTCCATACAGAATGAAGATTTTAAGCTTTTATACCTCTGCCAAAATGAAGCAGAAGAAAAATCGCTTAAAGAACAGATGATAGAGGTTTATGAAGAGGTCCCTAAAAATGTCACTTTTGAACGGGGATCTTGGACACAAGGATTTGTCCTTCTAAATGAAAAGCAGGCTTATATCACTTCAAGTGAGGTGACGCACCGCTATACGATCAAACGTAAGAAACAAAGAACCTCTTATCACGCAGCTCCTGTGGAGTTTATGCAGCTTGAAGAGGGGAGTCATGTCGTGCATTTGCAACATGGAATTGCACGCTTCTTAGGATGGCAAAAACAAAAGAATCATACAGGCGTAGAAACTGACTTTTTAAAGCTTGAATATGCAAATAAATCTGTTCTTTATGTTCCTTTGGATCAATCTCACCTCGTCACTAAATTTATTGGTTCAAAACATGAAACTCCCAAGCTTCATCAAATTGGGGGGAAAGCATGGGTGCGGACTAAAGCACAGACTGAACGTGCTATCATGGACTACGCATCAGAGCTTTTAAGGCACTATGCACAAAGAGAGCTCAAAGAGGGCCATGTTTATCCAGAAGATGGAGAAGATCAAGAGCTCTTTGAAAAAGAATTCCCCTACATAGAGAGCGTTGATCAAGCGCAAGCGATACAATCGATTAAAGAGGACTTTTTATCATCAAAGCCAATGGACCGTCTTATTTGTGGTGATGTAGGTTACGGGAAAACAGAAGTCGCTATGAGAGCTGCCTTTAAAGTTGTAATAGATGGAGGAAGGCAAGTCGCTGTCCTTGTTCCGACTACTGTTCTAGCTATGCAGCACTATGAGACTTTTAAGCAGAGAATGTCAAATTTCCCAGTTCGTATAGCCCTTCTCTCTAGGTTCGTCCCTCTTCAAAAACAGAAGGAATCTTTAAAAGGTCTAAGAGAAGGCTCTATTGACATTGTCATTGGAACGCATCGAGTCATTGGTAAAGATGTAACTTTCAAAGACCTTGGACTTGTTGTTGTAGATGAAGAGCAGCGTTTTGGAGTGAAAGCTAAAGAACACCTAAAAACTCTTAAAATTGGAGTCGACTGCCTCACTTTGTCAGCCACTCCTATTCCAAGGACTCTCTATATGTCACTTGTGGGAGCAAGGGACATTTCTTTGATTAACTCGCCTCCTCAAGACCGCCTTCCTATTAAAACGCACCTTGTTGAATTTGATCTCAATATCATCAAGCAAGCGATTCAAAGAGAGCTTGCAAGAGACGGGCAAGTCTTTATTATTCATAATAGAGTCCAGTCTATTTATGAATTTGCAAATTCAATTAAGAAACTAGTTCCTCAAATTAAAATGGTTGTGGGACATGGCCAGATGGAAGCAGATGAGCTTGATCATGTGTTCCATAGCTTTAAAAACAAAGAATCTAACGTTTTAGTTGCAACGACGATTGTTGAGAATGGAATTGATATTCCTGAAGCCAATACCATTCTAATCGATAGAGCGGATCGCTTTGGAATGGCTGACCTCTACCAGCTAAGAGGAAGAGTCGGACGTTGGAATAAAAAGGCTTATGCCTACTTTTTAGTACCTCCAAATAAAGTACTTTTAGAGGTCGCTGATAAAAGACTTAAGGCCCTTGTTGAGAATAGTGGCTATGGGGGCGGTATGAAAGTTGCGATGCGTGATTTAGAAATTAGGGGAGCAGGAGACATTTTGGGAACCTCTCAAAGTGGACAAATCTCAGCAATAGGCTTTCACCTCTACTGTAAGCTCTTGAAAAGAACGATTTTATCGATGCAGGGCAAAGCTCCTAAAGTAATTATAGAGACAAAGCTGGACTTTCCTCTCAATTATCAAATACCAGAAGAATATATCTCAGACCTCTCTCTTCGAATGGAACTTTACCAAAGACTTGGGGAAGCCTATTCTTTTGACGAGCTTCAAAAAATAGAAGAAGAGGTTGTAGATCGTTTTGGGCAGTATCCTGAACCTTTTGCCTGGCTCTACCATCTCACGCGAGTGAAAGTTCATTCAGGGGCTAATCGTTTTATTTCCTTAAGTTACAAAAAATCAATTCTAAAAGCTGAGCGGCGTGAAAAGGGTGAAATTGTTACTTACAGAGCCCCTTTCAATCTTTCAAAAGATCCAAAGACCTTTGAAGAAGAGATGATTATGACACTCAAAAATTGGTAGTTTTATAAAAATGAAAAACATTGAAGTACTTCCATATGATCCAAACTGGCCTAAGCAATACGAATCTGAGGCTCAGAAAATTAAAAAAGCCCTAGCCGATGATTTTGTTGAGATTTATCATATTGGATCAACAGCTGTTCCAGGCTTAGCAGCGAAACCTAAAATTGATATAATAGCTGAAGTTGAAAATTTAAACTTTGATCATAAGAATTTACTGAATTTGAATTATGAATATAGGGGTGGATTTAATCTTCCTCTAAGAAAAAGTTTTACATATCGTTCAGTAAACTTAAGTGTAAATTTACATGTTTTTGAACAAAATGACCCTGAGATTGAGCTGAATCTACTGTTTCGTAATTACCTCAGGAAAAATGAGGCTGAAAAGAATCTATATGCAAAACTTAAATATGCATTAATCGAGGATGAAGCTTCACATACAAAAAATAGTTCAATGTATAGAGGTTATACATTAGGTAAGCAGGAACTTATCCAAAATATATTGGAAAAATCAGGATTTAACAGATTGCGATTTGTGATATGTACTCATTATACAGAATGGGATGCCGCTAAAAAATACCGCAATAAATATTTTGTTAGTCCTAATAATATTGAAGACTCCTATACATGGACTTTTGATCATGAAGATCATAAGCATTTCATTTTATACAAAGGAATAGAAATAATTGGATATGCCCATATTCAATTGTGCCCAAAAAGTAGAGCCGCTGTTCGTTTTATTATTATTGATGGAGCAAAACGTAGGCAAGGCAATGGTAGGCAATTTATGCAATTAATTGAAAAGTGGCTAAAGCTTCAGGGGTATAACAGTATTCATACAAAGAGTTCTGATGAAGCGTTAAAATTCTATGAGCAAATTGGTTATGTGTGCATCCCATTTAACGATCCTGATGGTTACAAATATAGAGATGATGACATAGCAATAGCGAAAGTTTTAAAGCAAATCTGATAAATTCAAAAGATCCAAAGACCTTTGAAGAAGAGATGATTATGACTCTCAAAAATTGGTAATGAGATTATTAACACTTGAGTAGAATCCAATCATAGTTGACTGATCCTTACGGTCATCTAGTATCAATAGATAAAAAATGAACAAACTAGATATTGAAAATTACATCTTAGAGAATTTTAAGGATATCTATCCCTTAGACACTTGGGGTGAAAAAAGCTTCTTTCTCAATCCTGGAAAAAGGATGAAAAGAGGTACCTACTTTGTGACTATAAAAGTAAAAAATGGGGAAAATGATAAAGCTTCTGCTTTAAATCGTGAAAATACTTTCAGACTAAATATTGGGGTTCCAAAAGACAAATATTTGTCGTTATTTCCTTTTATTCCTAAGCGACCTTTAAAAGGATGCATTATTGAGGGAAATTATGAATTTCAGAAGAAAGATATAATTCTTCCACATCCTATTTATGGATGGATGGGTTGGATATCTGTTCTTAATCCTAGTGAATCAACTTTTCAAAAATGTAAGCCATTATTGGAAGATGCGTACTCTAAAGCTTTAGAAACAACCTTAAAAAAGTTGAATTGATTTTAAAAGTTTCTTTTTTGACGCTCAAAAACTGCTAATTTTAAAAAATTGTATGAATACCTTTCATTGTGATACATAAAGAAAGATTAATGCAATTTTAACCGGTTCATCTATGAGATACAACTTTAAGAGTAAAGTCACTTTGTTAACGACATTAACTTTAACCTTTGGAGTGTCTCATTCGCTTATGTGTGACCTTTTAGATTGTGATCAGATCAATCACTCTCATTCCATTACCCAACCTGCATTTATGGGGGCGGGCCCAGAAGATACTGAAGATAAATTGCCACTCTTTAAGACTCAAGAGGCAGTCCTATCCCCTGAAGTAGAGACTGCTGACAATGCGATTGTAAAAACATCTACTGAAGAGCCTATCGAGGCGCTTGAGTTAGATTCCTCCGCAACAACTTCTATGCCTGACGTAAGCCAAGAAGAATCTAGTTAGGCTTAACTGTCATGATGATGAGCTTCTGTTTCCATTTCAGAGACTTTTGGACGATGTGCTCCATGAGATTTATTCTTTTGTAGATTTTTGAGTTTTAAAATAGCTTTAATACCCTTTTCGATATGATCTTTAGTGCACGTTTTAAAAATCGCTGCAGCACTTTCCTTCGTTTTGATGTGCTCTTCGTCTAATGGTAAATCAGAGATCAAAAGGAGAGCTCCTAATGGGAGCTTGCGTCGATAACTACCGCAGAAGAGTGTGGCACATTCCATGTCAATGGCTTGCGCTCGATTGGATTTTAAATGATCTTTAAAGTTTTCATCAAATTCCCAAAAACGTTTGTTAGTCGTATGAGTAATTCCAATGTGGTAGGTATACGTTGACTCATCCAAAACTTCAGATATGGCTCTTTGAACTAAAAAGTTGGGGAGAGCTGGAACTTCTATTGGAAAATAATAATTTGAAGTCCCTTCTCCTCGGGTTGCTCCAACAGGGATTATATATTCTCCCTTTTTATAGCGTCTTCTTAACCCTCCACACATCCCTAGAAAGATGCAGGCTTGGATCGGTAAATAGGAGCAAAGATCAACTACTAATGCAGCCGCAGGAGAGCCGATCTTAAAATCTAAAATTGAAATTTTGTCTTTTTTGCAGTGGGCTGCTGTAAACATCGAACCTTCAAAAACTTCTACGTTTTTAGTTTTTGCAAAGGATTTGACATATTGGGGAAAGTTAGTAATTAAAATATGCTCACAGAATAAGTCAGCTGAACAACCGGAATACCTCTCTAAAGTTTCCTTTGCTACCTGTATTTCTTTTGCGCTAACTTGTTTTTTTGGATTCATCTTGAGCCTAGTGTAAAACTTTTTTCTTAATTCCTGATTTAGCTATTTAGAGGAAAATTGTCTAGACTAAAGAGAAAAAAAACTCTATATTCCCCACACTTAAGATATGATTTGAAAAGGATTCCACTATGGCTCAAGTTAATACAAACGACCTCAAACAGGGAATGAAAGTAGAGATTGATAAGCAACCCTACCTAATAGTCTCTCTGCAATTCGTAAAACCAGGAAAAGGACAGGCCTTTACTCGAATCAAAATCAAAAATTTACTTACAGGCCGTGTTATTGAAAAATCCTTCAGGTCTGGAGAAAAGTTGGAGCATGCTGACATTGAAGAAACGGAAATGAGAATGCTCTATCAAGACATGGAAAATGTGGTCTTTATGGATGACAAAACATTTGAGCAGTTCAATGTTCCTTTGACTCAAGTCGGAGATATGACTCAATGGCTGATGGACGATAAGCTCTATAGCATTATTTTTTACAAGCAACAGCCCATTACCATAGAACCTCCTACTTTTATGGATATGGAAATTACTGAAACAGATCCAGGTGTTCGTGGAGATACAGCTTCTGGACGCGTCCTAAAACCTGCTGTTACCGAAAGTGGCGCTAAAGTACAGATCCCGATCTTTATTGAGCAAGGAGAGCGTATCAAGATTGATACCCGAACAGGTGAATATGTCTCCCGCTCAACCTCTTGATCTTAAGCTACAAATCCTACAAATACGAGCAGAGATGCTTGCTATTTCAAGGCATTTTTTTTCTGAAAGAAAAGTCTTAGAAGTCGACTGCCCCATCTTGAATAAAGCTATAAATATTGATGACCATATCGATCCTGTTTCTGTTTCGTATAAAAGTACTAGAAAGGGGTTTTTACACACCTCACCAGAGCTTTTTTTGAAAAAGTTACTTGCTAAAGGTTCATTGGACCTCTACTTTCTTGGACATGTTTTTAGAGATCATGAGGAAGGAGATCACCATGAGGTAGAGTTCACTCTTGTTGAATGGTATCGAAAAAAATTAAGTTATGAGGAGATGATCCAAGAGACCATTGATTACATCACCCTCTTTGTTCAACCTAAGAGTCAAAAAAGCTTTTCTTACCATGAGGCCTTATTTAATCAGACAGGTTTAGACGCTACAGAGGCTACAAAAGAAGACCTTTTATCTTTTATCCATAAAAAAATAGACTCGGATCTTAACTTTCCTTTAGAAAGTAAAAGCGACCTCTTATCTTTTATCTTTGCTCACACTGTTGAACCTTCATTTAAAGACGAAGAGCTGGTTCTCATAAAAGGATATCCTAAAGAGCAGGCGGCACTTGCTAAAACAGAAATGCAAGGCAAAATAGAAGTAGCAAGACGCTTTGAAATATATTACCAGGGGATAGAGCTGGCCAATGGTTATGATGAGCTCATAGGAAATACCGAGCTGTTAAAAAGGCAACAACTGCTTAATGAAAAAAGAGTGCTTTTTGGAAAAGATCCTTTGCCTATTGACTTAGATTTTATTGAAGAGAATGCGAAGTTGCCTGATTGTAGGGGCGTAGCAGTTGGATTTGATCGATTGATGATGTTGAAAACAAAAAGTTCTAAGATCCAAGAATCAATGGCATTAAGTTAGATATTATGGTTTAAATCTTTACAGGAGTCAGAGCTGGATTTTGTAGATTACGTACTTCCTGATCTCGTCTTAGCATCATTTCATTTTGTCGACGGTCAGCTTCAGCTTTAGATTGCTCTAAGAGGCGATTGTGATTTTCGGCGCTTAACTCACTGCTTAACTCACTTTTAGTATTTTCTCTAGGGCATGTTCCTCCTGCTTCAAGATACCTCAGAAAGAAGGTGCGACCTGAATTGTTCGCAAATTCTTTATCGCCCTCAAGTGCTGTTTCAACAAAATACTGTGAGTCATTTAGATATGCTTCTACTTCAAAACCACCGATTTGAGCGTTTCCAGGAATAGTACCTACGAATTCATGCGTAAAAGCACGATTCTTAGAGTCATGAACTTCAATGCTTACGCTTTTCTTATCAGAGTTGAACCTGATGTTATAGCTCGTCATATGTTTAAGAACATTAAGTCGAAATGCGCTTGCATCTGTTTCTTCTATACCGTTTAAAAGTGGAAATAGGTCTGCATTTACCTCTTCTGTAGTGCCTAATTGGTCTTTGTAAAATTGATAAGTTTGCTGGATTAAAAGACGAGTTTGGCCTGATAGTTGAGCTAAATCTGTCGGTTTAATCCCTGCAGATTCTGAATTATGTCGAAGGGAATATCCAAGTTTTTTAGTTACATTACCAAACTTAACTTCAAAGGATGTACTTTTTTTTGTTGCAGTAGGATTGTCATCTCTCGGATTTAAAATGGCTTGTATCGTGCCTTCATCTCTTTGCTCAATTGGAGCTGCTTCAAGAGAGTTCGCTCGAGCTTTTTGCTCGACTGGTGCTGTTCCTAGAGAGTTCGCTCGAGCTTTTTGCTCGACTGGTGCTGTTCCTAGAGAGTTCGCTCGAGCTCTTTGCTCGACTGGTGCTGTTCCTAGAGAGTTCGCTCGAGCTCTTTGCTCTTTATCTTTAGGTTGAGAAGCAGGTAGTAATTTTGGCGCTATTTCAGCTATTTTATTTGCAGTTTGAGCACTTTCAACTACTCGAGAGACTGTCCCTTTTTTTATCTGAAGCAGCGCCCTTGCGGTTTTTTCAAATTTGTTGAGTTGCTTCCAAGTATAAAAAGTTCTAGGTACTCCAGGAGGAAGCATCTCATCACTCAGGTCTTCATTTATTTTGGCAAATCTCGTGGAGGTTCTTAGACAGGTTCTTTCTTTACTTGTACGCATCTTTCCTTCATAAAGCTTTTTTTCAGCTACCTTATGAGCTTTAGTTTCTGATTTATTAGGATTTCTTAGAGGTGATTCTGGCTTGTTTGTTTTTTTTGATAGTAATTTGCCTGTACCTAGTGCCTCAAAAGTCTCTAGTTGGTCTTTAGTATAGAAAACACGAGGTACGTCAGTAGGGAGCAGTTCTTCTGAACTATTTTCGTTTTCGTTCTGATACACTTTGGCCATGGCTTGAAAAGCTGCAATATCTTTCTCATTGTAGTCTGTTGTATTGTAGAGCAGAGGGGAGCTTATAGGAACTGACATATTTATTCTCTTTAATTTAAGGTTGATATCACATTAATTATAGCACATAATTAATTATATGTCAAGTATTTAGTTTATTAACGGAGTGTTAAAGTATTAACTATAAAAAGGAGGGCTGTTAAGGATGAATATGCCTTAAACTTCTTATATACATGTAGTTAAGGAATCCTTGAGTCGCTAAGCCCATTTTTGGACAATGGGGGAGTTCCAGCCGACTGAAAAGGCTTTGCTCGTGACCTTAAGCCCCAAAGGAGCTTGTCTTCTTTTGTACTCAGCTCTGTGGATTTTCTGGATAATAGAGCGGGCAAAATCTACCTCAATCTTTAACTTTAGAGCTATTTTTTCTGGAGAGAGGTGCCCCTCTATATAAGCCTCAATAATGGGGTCTAAAAGGTTATACTCAGGAAGGGTATCGGAGTCTTTCTGATTGGGCTTGAGCTCTGCTGATGGGGCCTTAGTTAGAATAGAGGTAGGGATAACCTCCTTTTCACGGTTAATCCAATGAGAGAGTTCATAGACTTGAGATTTTGTAAGGTCTGAGATCGCTCCAAGCCCTCCTGCTAAATCTCCATAAAGAGTGGCGTAGCCCATTGCCATTTCACTTTTATTCCCGCAGCTAAGTACAAGGTGCTTCAATTTATTGGAAAAAGCCATCAAAATAACTCCACGTATTCGAGACTGTAAATTCTCTTCTGTGACATCTTCAGGTAGGCCTTTAAATTCAGGGGACAAAAGCTCCAGAAATGGGGCATGGATAGATTCAATAGGCACTTTTTTGATCTCAATTCCCAAATTTTGTGCGAGCTTAAAGGCATCTTCAATACTTGAATCTGATGAAAATCTAGAAGGCATGGAGATTGCAAGCACATTTTCAGGGCCAAGAGCATGAGCTGCAAGTGTGGTCACTAAAGCAGAGTCGATCCCTCCGGAGAGGCCCACAAGTGCTTTTTTAAAGTGCTGCTTATGAAAGAAATCTCGTATCCCTACAGTAAGTGCTTCATAAAGCTCTTTTGAGGAGTTCTCTTTAGAGTTCTTTGAGGTAGGCAGTCGCTTTGTATCTACAACGAAAAAGTCTTCCTGAAAGCTGCGAGCTTGATCTAAGAGCCCTTCTGATGTGCATGCAAAACTAGATCCATCGAAAATAAGATCATCACATCCTCCAACTTGATTGCAGTAGAGAACAGGGCAATTAAGTTTTAAAGCTACTTTTTGAGCAAGAGCAAGCCTTAAGGGAATTTTTTGTGCTTCAAAAGGAGAGGCAGATAGATTGAGGAGGAGGTCAGGATGATCTGAAACCAGTTGATCAAGAGGGTTAAATTCATAAAGTGCTATCTCCTCTTCCCAAATATCCTCACAAATAGTCAGCGCTATTTTAATTCCTTCATGCTCGAATGTTTGAGAGCCTCCCCCAGGTTCAAAATAGCGCCTCTCATCAAAGACATCATAAGTGGGAAGTAAACACTTATCATAATAACCTATTATCTTTTGGTTTCTAATAATTGCGGCGCTATTAAAAAGGGGCTTTCCCTCACCAGTGTTTTTTCGGATGCAACCCACGACTAAAGTGAGGTTGGCACTTGCTAAAACGATCTCATTCAATGCTTTTTCATTAGCTTCAATGAAGTCAGAGAAATGAAGAAGGTCATTAGGAGGATATCCTGAAATACTCAATTCAGGGGTCATTACCAAAGAACATCGATTTGCTCGAGCAGATAAGAGGGCCTTTAAAATTAAATTTGTATTTCCACGGAGGTCTCCAAAAGTAGTATTGATTTGAGCCATAAGGATGCGCGTCATGAGTTATCCTGAATAACAAAGATTTTAAAATTCGATTCCTCTATTATACCGCACTTTAAGTTTTTTTAGAGAGAAAATAACATGCGTGTTCAACCTACCCCCCCCCAAGTTCCAAATACCCCTCAGAAGGTAAATAGCCCCTTAATAGATCTTTTAGCTGACAAGATCTTGGACCGCCTTCCCATAGGCGACCCTTTCTATAACAAACTCTCACAACTGTATAGACAGCTAAAAGACCCACAAGACTTAAATAGTCAACAAACCATCAAAAATGAGTTTTTAGAGCAGGGGATTTCTACATACGAACTCCATACAAAAGAAGACTTTAAAGAGCTTATCTCTACCCTGATGAAAAAATATGCCATGAAAAGAGTACAAGCCTTCCTCTTTGGTAAGTAAATTAAGGTGTTTTTTTTTATCGAAATCTGGCAAAATAGCCTATATAAAATCATATTTTTAAGGAGAAAAAGTAGATGACCACCGGAACCCTCAAAATTCATTCAGAAAATATATTGCCCATTATCAAAAAATGGCTCTATTCAGACCGAGATATCTTTGTACGTGAGCTTGTCTCAAATGCTTGTGATGCTGTTCAAAAAGTTAAAATCTTAAGAGAAAGAGAAGGCTATGAATGTGAAGATTCAGAGTTTAGAATAGACATCAAAATTAATGAAAAAGATAAAACCATCTCTATTGTCGATACAGGGATAGGAATGGATGCTGAAGAAGTTGAAAAGTATATTGCTCAACTCGCTTTTTCAGGTGCTGAAGATTTTGTTAAAAAATATGAATCTAATGAAGCAACTGATCAGATCATTGGACACTTTGGACTCGGCTTTTATTCCTCTTTTATGGTTTCGAGTCATGTGGATATCCAAACACAATCTTACAAAAAAGAAGCTGAGCCTGTTTTCTGGACATCCGATGGATCTACTGAATACAAAATGGACAAAGGCTCTAGGAAAGAAAGAGGAACAGAAATCATACTTAACGTTGATGATGAAAATAAAGAGTTTTTAGACCCTACTCGCTTAAGAGAGATTTTAAGTCGCTATTGCTCTTACTTGCCTGTACCTATCTATCTCAATGATTCTCAAATTAATGAGCAAGAACCCCTTTGGCTTAAATCTCCATCAGACTGCACGGATGAAGACTATATCTCCTTTTACAAACACCTCTATCCAATGGAACCAGAGCCTCTTTTCTGGATCCATTTGAACGTAGACTATCCTTTTCACCTAAAAGGGATCCTCTACTTTCCTAAGATCAAACAGAACTTTGAAGTTAAAAAGGATAATATCCGATTATTTTGTAATCGAGTCTTTGTAACGGATCATTGTAAAGATGTGATTCCAGAATACCTAACGATGTTGCAAGGTTGTATCGATAGCCCAGATATCCCTTTAAACGTCTCTAGAAGCTCGCTACAGATGGATCGCACGGTTCGACAACTTTCTACACACATCTCAAAGAAAGTCTCTGACCGCTTGAATTCGCTTTATAAATCGGATCGTGAGAAATTTATCAAATGTTGGGAAGATTTAGAAATCATTCTCAAGCTTGGAATTATTCAGGATGACAAATTCTATGAGAAAGTCAAGCCTTGCTTAATTTGGAAGAATTTGAAAGATGAATGGACAACTCTTGAAGAGTATATTGAGCGTAATAAAGATCTGAAAGATAAGATTTTCTACCACACAGGGGAAGATGAAAACTCTCAGTTTGTTCAGCTTTACCACAATAAAGGTGTTGAAGTTCTAGAAGCCAATTGTGCTGTAGACTCTCATGTCATGAGCTTCTTAGAAGGTAAAATAGCTCCACAAAAGTTCACACGGATTGATGGAGAGCTTAATGAAGCGATTTTAGATCCTTCAAAAGAAGACACCCTCTTAGACAAAGATGGAAAGACAGCTTCAGGTAAGCTCAGTACATTTATTAATGACCTTCTAGAAGACAGCTCAGTTGAAGTAGAAGCTAAAAGCCTAGCTTCTGAAGAGTTGCCTGCCTTTATCTTAATCGATGAGCAGACTAGACGCCTTAGAGAATACATGAAGATGAGTCAAATGGGTGGAGCCGACTTTATGAACAACTCCAAACTCAAGCTCGTTGTTAACACAAACAACTCGCTCATCAATTCTCTTGAGAAGGTTCATGCTGTAGATTCAGTACTTGCTAAAGAAATTATCAAAGAAGTATATGATCTAGCAAAACTCAATCAAAGAGAGCTCGCGGCTAAAGAAATCAATCAATTTGGAACTCAAACGCTCAAGCTTCTTGAAAAACTAGCTCAAAAGGTCATTGGCTGACCTTCCTCTTAACAACCTCCTCGCTGATAGGGGAGGTTGTTAGTTTTCTTTCACAACTTATTATAAACAATTTAGGACGCATCTCTTCGCTCTCGCTCTCTATTTTTTTACAAATTAAGATATTTCATGTATTATTTAGTTATCGAACAAACAATAAATATGAAAAGGAATCGTTGTGGCAGCATTAGGAGATTTTGTCCAGAATCACCTAGTTGCGGCTAACGCAATCCTCAATAGACTTGATCAATTTGATCCAATCGACCGGACTATCCCCGATCTGCCTTCTCTAGTCGATAAGGCCTCTATTCCACTTTTTTTAAGATGCTTAGTAAATCTCTCAGCAAAAAAAGAGGAAGACTATGGCCCAAATTTATCATGGAGAGAATTTACTCAATTGAATACGAGTAGTAGGAAAAGGGCTCAAAATCCTTCGGAGAGTGACAATGAGTACAGCGATTATCAGCAGTTGCCTATTCAAGACATCTGTGAGTTGAAATCAAGAGAGCGACTAAAAAAAATTGCCTATATCTATTTGAAAACTAAGGCTCCTTTTTGCCCTCTTCTAGAAACTCCAGAGCAATATGCGTACCATACAACAGAAGATAGAGCAAATATGATGGGACCCCATGGTCCAGATGCTAGTATGCGCTTTCTACAGCAACCGGGTGGAGAAAGAGGAATCTTTCACGCTGAACATGGATCTCCACCAATAGGAACGGGGAGGGAGGACTTTACTAGAATGAATATAGATGACTGGACGCTTTATACAACTGAGGCCCAGCAGATAGAGTTCTTGAGAAGTTTGGGTGCTTCTATTTTTCTAGCAAGTCAACTTCCTTTGAGTGATAGGATAGAAGGATCCCTAATCAATGCTGCGTATCACGGTAATGCTGAAATGGTAAGAGAGCTTCTTGATGATCCAAGAATAAACGTAGTAGACGCTTATGCTTTTAATAATCCTGATTATCAAATGTGTCCTCTTGTTTTTTCTGCTTTGTTTGGATGCAAACGTCGAGGAAATAGTGTTGAAGTCTTAAGGATTCTCGTTACTGACCCTAGAATTGATCTTAATGAGGTAGCTCAAATACGCAGAAGAGCACCAGGAGATCCAGGAAGTTGGGTAACTGCTCTGTCAGCAGCTTTAATTAACCAGAATAATGAGGCTGTAAGGGTTTTGTTAGATGCCGGTGCCTATGTTGGTATGAGTGAATTGAAAAACATAAGCTTACACTCAAAAAAATTGCTTTTAACCTTAGTAAAAAGTTATGTCTATCATAACAAAAAAAGTCTCGCTGTAGAATCAATATTATATTTATGCGCACTTGGACTTCCTTTATTTCTTTATCGAACTTCAGAATGTTTAGGAGATTTGCGCGAAGAAGAAACAAGTTCTATTTGTGCCACTACCTATGGTAGCCCGGCTCAAAAAACCTTTGAAGAGTGTTTCTGGCAGGGACCTTAAAGCTTTCTTTTTTCAGGGTTAGATATCTAAAAATTATTGATTATCAGCTGTTTAAGACATGCTCCTGTGACCCCTACTTCTATTTTTTACTTTACAAAAAATGCGATTTATGCTATAATAGTAGTGTCGAATTAATAAATGTAGGTGATGTATGGATGGTTTATTTCTATCACAAATAGCTTCTTTAGAAGCGCCTCAGTCAGAGATGGATAGAGTGAGTAAAGGTCAAGAGCAAGCTCAAGCTTCTCAAATAGCTAATGAAGGGGTCTTTTTGAAGGCCTTGGATAAATGTATGAAAGAGGTGAATGAACTTCTGCATGCTGAGACAGAAGATATCCTTTCTAAGGAAAAAGAAGACGATCAAGAAGAAAATGAGGAGGAATAAATATGGTATTCGTTGAAAATAGTAATCCAATAAAAGTGAACATTTCTGCAACAAGTGTAGCGAGTGTAAATTTAACGCCTCAAGATCAAGTTGTTGTGGGTTGTTTAAAGCAATCTTCACAGGCTTTAAAATCAGCAGCAGAGCCCCAAAAAAGCGGAAAAACGTCTACTGAAAATAACGCGCCTGACGAATCAAATCCCATTTTAGAGGCTCTTTTTGCATCGATTGATGCAAATGCCCTCATAAAAAAGGAAAATGCTGAAACTATAAAAGTGGTTCTAAATGCAGCGAGTTCACAACTAGGTGCTATTCAAGATTTGAAAAAGGCAATGGAAGATTTAAATCGAGAATTAGCAGGGAACCTTACCCCTGCACAAATAGCAGCTATCGAAGCTCAACTAGCTAAATTGGAAAGTCAATGTAAGAATGCAAAGAGTCAAAAAGATATCGATGCAGCTATTGCTGGAATTGAGGCTTTGGAAAAGTTGTACCCCTCTCTCAAAGGTGCTTTAGATACTATTATCGCTTGCATGAATAACCATAAGGATCCTTCTGCAGCCTTTGCAGCTTTAGAAGCCTCTTTAAATGCAATGAATCGAGAGGATACTTCTTTAGCCAGCCAAATCTCAAATTTACAAGCGCAACTCTCTTCTCTTCAAGCAAGTATTTCTAGCGATATGCAAAAAATAGAAGGTTTAGTCCTCACGTTTTCTGATAAAAACTCTCATATCAAGGATCTTGAGTTATTACTAAGCCTTAGAACGCTTGTAGCAGACTTGAGTAATGTTAAAATTGTAGATAGTAGCCAGAAGGATAAGAACCTAAAAGGTAGCGAAGAAAGCGTACATTACCAGAAAGATCTCTTAGAAACCAGAAAGGGAGTTGTTGAAAGCTAAATCTGAAAAATATATTTAAAAAGAAAAACCCTCATAAGTGAAAATCTTATGAGGGTTTTTTTAGGACTTGAAACTACTTAGAAGTGGCTTCTTCAGGTGTTGATACACTTGGAGCTGCTTGCTTCTTTTCTTGAGGCTGCTGCACTTGTGAAATAGCCTGTTTAAGGACTTCTATTTTTGCACCATCATACATTTTTAAAACTACGGTACTGTCTTTTATTTCTACAACATCACCTAAAATACCCATTGCAGTGACTCGATCTCCTGCTTTAAGAGAGTCTCTTTGTGAGTTCATCTTTTTACGTCTTTTTTGCTCGGGTCTCCATAGAATGAGATAAAAGAAAACGAGAACGATTCCAAAAAACATAAGAGTTCTCATCATATTATTGCCTTCTGGAGCATTCGCAAAAAAAGTAGAAGAGGACAAAAAACTAGGGATTATATTTACTGCCATAAAAGTGCCTTTCGTGTAACTTGTTTATAAAATTTTAAATACGAGTAGGTTAGGAAGGATATATTGTACAAATTTCTTGATAATATCCATCTAACGTATTAGTCTCTATAGCATGCCTCATTTGAGCCATAAAATCAAGATAAAAGGCCAAGTTCTGATAAGTGAGAAGTGTCATTCCCGTGATTTCATTCACGTTCATAAGGTGTCTGATATAGGCCTTAGAAAAATTTGAAGCATAACTCCCAAGTTTTGGATCAAGTGGCGAAAAATCTTCTGCGTACTTGGCAAGTTTAATATTTATTTTACCCTGCCAGGTAAAAGCTGTTCCGTTTCGGGCATTGCGAGAAGGTAAGACGCAATCAAACATATCGACCCCTCTCATGACAGCTTCGATCAGATCTCGGGGAGTCCCAACACCCATTAAATACCTCGGCTTATCTTCATCAAGCTTTGGGGTTGTATGCTCTAAAATACGTATCATATGCTCTTTAGGCTCTCCAACAGCTAGGCCTCCAATTGCATATCCATCGAAATTTAAGCTACTTAGCTCCTGTATAGATTGCTCTCTTAAATCCAGATAGGTGCTTCCTTGAACAATTCCAAATAAACTTTGATGGGCTTGTAAATCATAATTACGACAAATTTCTCCCCAGCGAGTGGTACGTTGAACAGAGGCTAATGCTGCTTGATAATCACAGGGATAAGGGGTGCACTCATCAAATGCCATGACAATGTCAGAGCCCAAAGTTTTTTGGATCGACATACTTTCAAGAGGGCCTAAAAAGTGAGAAGATCCGTCAATATGGGACTTGAAATGGACGCCTTCCTCTGTGATTCGATTCAAGTCTGATAGTGAGAAAACTTGAAAGCCTCCCGAATCAGTTAAAATTGGGCCATCCCAGTTCATAAAGGAGTGGAGCCCTTGAGCTTTCTCTATGATTTTCATTCCAGGCCGAAGCATGAGATGGTAAGTATTGGCTAAAATAATTTGAGTGGAAATTTGTTGTAATTGCTCATGTGTCAGAGCCTTAACGGTAGCTCGAGTTCCTACAGGCATGAAAATAGGAGTCTCAATTTCTCCGTGTTCTGTAACAATTCGGCCAAGACGTGCTTTAGAGTGCACATCTTTTTTTAAACAGGTGAATTTCAAAAGTATCCTCAGCTTTATAATCTGGAACATTATAGATGAGAATTGAAAATAAGTAAATAAAGGAGAGGTATTTAAAAATAAAAAGGGAAACTCTTAAGAGTTTCCCTTATATGAAATTGAAAGTTAAGTTTCTACTTACTTCTTCTTTCTACGAGTAGACTTAGCACGAGGCTTAGCAGCTACTTTACGGCTAGCGCCTTTCTTAGCAGCTTTACGTCTTACAGCAGTCTTAGCTTTCTTAGTTCTAGCAGCTTTCTTACCTGCTTTCTTTCTTACAGCAGTCTTAGCTTTCTTAGTTCTAGCAGCTTTCTTACCTGCTTTTCTTTTAACAGCAGTCTTAGCTTTCTTAGTTCTAGCAGCTTTCTTACCTGCTTTTCTTTTAACAGCAGTCTTAGCTTTTTTAGTTCTAACAGCTTTCGTACCTGCTTTTCTTTTAACAGCAGTTTTAGCTTTTTTAGTTCTAACAGCTTTCTTAGCAGCTTTCTTTCTTACAGCAGTCTTAGTAACTTTAGTTATAGCAGCTGTACGCTTTCTTGTTTTTTTAGGCATTTTTCCTTCCTTTTTAGTGATAAAAATTATTTTTTGGTAAGCTAGCATAAACTCTTTAATGGAGATCTCTCTCTACTCAAAAGTGTTTTTCTAGCCCTCCTGTTCCTGTTTCTTCCTCTGGGCGAGACTTTTGGTCTCTCTCTCTTCTCCGTCGAGTCGAGGCTGATAAGCCTTTTGGAAGATCTTGTTTTTTGTTGAACAATTTCTTGTTGTACGGAACTCCAGAAAATATATGGTGTTCTTATAGTTTTACCCATATTCATTTTAATAAATATATTGCAACAGTTTTAGTTGTTTTTTTTAAAAGTTTCTTTAATAAAGGTAATAAAAATTGTTAAAAGAACTGTAAATTTACGAGAGGAATTATTGTATTTTTACTTATGAAATAAAAATTAAAAAAAAACGGTTTTTTTTTATTTCATTTTTGACTTTTGTTAAAAAAATGATCTATGATGTGTCTTTTATTTTCAAAATAGATTTTTTTTATGGTAATAATGACACGTACATTCACTTTTCTCGTTTTACTTTTTTTATGTGCTTTTTTAAGAGCAGATAAAACCGTTAAGACACCTCTTATCAAGGAAGAAATTTCAATAGGCACAACTTTTCAAACCTATCGAATTGAAGTAGAAGAAGCTCTTGAACTTCAAGACTATGTGAGATTAAAGTCCTTGTATACAAGTATTTTAAAACTAAATCCTGAAAACTATCTATCCTTTGAAGAGTATCAGGACTTGCTCATTTCTCAGGCTTATTCCGAAGCGTACTTAAATCAGTTCAATGAAGCTAATCGTATTCTCCAAAAACTAGATCTTGAACTTCTTTCTCAAACTCAACTTTATAGAAAGCAAATCTTAGAAGCGAAACTTCTCTATTCAAATGGAGAGTTCAAAGAAGCAATGAAAGCGCTTTTAAACATGATGAGTTCAAATGAATTAGCTAAGTGGCCTATGCAAGACCGCTCTTTTCATCTCAAAGTCTCTCAAGAAACTAATCAGTATTTTGAATCCCTCATAGATCAAGCTGAACATTCTTTTGATGCCTCTCTCTATCAAGAGGCCCTTCCTCTTTATCAAGAGATTTTATCTGCTTTAGAAGAAGGAGTCTTCACTGTTGAAAGTCAAAATCTCTACATTGAGCTTGCTCTTCGACTCGCACACACCGAGTTTTTTTTAGAAAATTATCCAAGAGCTAAAAAACTCTTTATAAAACTAAATGAAAAGCTAGAAAATCAGCTCGATTTAAATAGTCTTTACCTCTTAGTTTTAGCGTGTGAAGAAACTGAAGACTATCAAGAAGCCCTCTACTACAGTAAGAGTTATCTCAACCAAGGGCCCCATTCTTCCCATGAACAGCTAGAGGCTATGCGTTTTGAAGTCGCTCGCATTTACTATAAGTTCAACCAAGAGGATAAAGCTCACTTACTCTTGCTTCAATTAATTCAGGATCTAAAAAGCACACATTATCAATATCTTAGCCGCTTTTATGAGGCTCGAATCCTTTTAAAAAAAGGAGCTTATGAGCTTGTCGAATCCGTCTTAAATCCCGATCATTTTGACTTTTCAACTGATTCAGCTCTTCAGTATGATTGGGCTTATCTAAGAGCAGAAGCCTTCTTTCAGAGAAATGAATACGCAATGGCCGTAGCTGGCTTTGAAGGATCTCTTCCTAAACATAACCGTGAAAAAGCAGACTGGTACCCAAAAGCACTCTATAACCTTGGCTGGTCTTATCTGAAACTTGGAGAAGACATCCTTTCTCAAGAGCTCTCTCAAACACATAATTTTTGCAAAGCTGAAGAAACATTTAAGGAACTTTTAAAGATTGAAGAGAGTGACCAGATTTACCTGGCTCTGGCAAAAGTTTATCTATTAAAGGCCCGCTATCTCAAAGATCAAGTAGCTTTCTCTTCTTTACAAGAACTCTTAAAAAGCTCTCCTTTAAAGAGTGATGACTCTAAATTAAAAATGGGCTTTATCCAAGCTGAAATGTGCGAAGATCTGTATGAAAAAGAAGCTATTTATAGAAAATTATCTTCTTTAGAACTGAAGCCCTGTTCAGATTTAGCCCTTCTTGCTTACTTTCGTTCCCGAAATCTTTTCAATTTAGCTTGTATGACAAAAGACCCCAAGGATTACGAAGAACTTAATGTTTCTCTAAATAAAACATTTTCTCTCTTAAACTCGGATGATCCTAAGTATATAGAATCCTCTTTGAAAATGAGGATTCTAGGGGCACTTAATCAAGGAGATTTTTCTAGCTTAAAAGGGGCCTATACCTTTTTAGAGTCTTTCCCTAAAGACTACCCAACCTACCACCAGCTTGATAAAATTCCAGAGCAAACACTCTATTCTATTGCTCTCATCTCATCTAAGCTTATGCTTCTTGAGGATTCAGATGCATATTTTCGAAAAGGAATTGATGCTATTCAGGTTCTGATGACTAGTTCAAAGCAGAGCAAACTTGCAGACCAAGCTCTCTATTTACTAGGTACTCTCTTCTATCACCATCAAGATTTTGCTAAGGCTCGGCATACTTTTTTAAAGTTAATTGAAACCTATCCTAAGTCAAGCTGGATCGGAGATGCGTGGTATTGGGCTGCTGAATGTAATGACCAAGAAAAACACGATCCTACTATTTCAAGAGAGTATCGGAAAAGGGTCTTTGAAGACTATCCAGACTCTTCTCATGCGCCTGAAGCCTTTTTTTACTATTACTCCTTCTCAGAATATCTACAGGGGAATCCTGAAGCTCTTTCTCACTTAGAGAAAATGGAAGAACTCTTTAAAAACTCTCCATTTCTTGTTGTGAGCTACTACTTAAGAGCTTTAGATAAAAAGGAAGACCACTTAGAAGTGAATGGTAAGTTGCTAGCTGAAAAAGACCTTAACCAATCTCTTTACTTGTTTAATAAATCAAAAGAGACCTTCCTTAACAGGTACAAGGAAAATCAAATAGGTCTTGAGCACCTTAACTATCTCTCTAATGTCTACTATCGTTCCCTTTTGGGTGAAGCTCAAGTTTTTTTAATGAAGGCAGATACAAGCCAAAGTGCTAAAAGACAACTCCATCTCGAGCAGGCTATCACAACTTACCGTGAAATTGTTCAACAGTTTGAAGAAGAAAAACACCCTCTAGCTGCGCTTTTTTATAAAGAAAGCCTCTATCCAGAGCATTTAGAAGAAGCCGAATTTGGACTTGCTAAAGCGTTGATTCGAAATTTCCAGCTAATTGATGGAGAACAAAAGCTCAACTCGATGATAGAAAAATATCACCTAGCTGGAATTAAAGAGAATTACTACTATTCACGAGCTTGGTATGAGCTTTCCTTAATTTCAATGGCTAAAGAGGACCATCAAGAAGCTCTGGACTATCTTAAGAGAGCTGAATTATTTGCCGATAATCGCATGACTTCTGATCAAATCATTGACTTAGGAATCCAACAAAGCTTATGTTATAGGTGTTTAAATCAGCTCGATATGGCAATGCTCACGTTATCGAAGATTATTAATGAAGGCATAGTTTCTAACCTTAGAGTTAAAGCCATGTATTTAAGAGCTGAAATTTACGAATTGCAAGGGCGACAAGAACTTGCAGAGAGACAATTGGAAGCTGCCTCTAAAAAAGGAGGAGAGTGGGCTAGAATGTCTCAAGATCGATTAATTGCTGAATATGGGTTTAACTAAAAATGATAGATTCTGGAGTTCTAGGGGTTTTTAAAAGTATGGTTCAGGGGAACTTGATCCTAATGATTATTGGAGGCTGCTCGATTTTAGGTGTTAGCATTTTTATTGAACGTTGTTTCTATCTCCATCAAGCTGAGATGAATACCAATAAGTTTATCATTGGAATTCGGAAGTTCATCAAAGAAGGCAACATCATGGAAGCCATACGAACTTGTGAAGACAGCCAAGGAGCTATTTCAAATATTGTAAAGTCGGGGCTCTTAAGGCACGACAGAAGCAAAGATCAAATTGAAAGCGCCATGGAAGTAAGTGGTTTGACCGAAATTTCAAGACTAGAAAAAAATGCTAAAATACTCTCGATCATCGCTCACATTTCCCCCTTAATAGGGCTTTTGGGAACGGTACTAGGGTTTATTCAGGCTTTTTCTGAAATGAGACAAACTGGATTGATGGACGTCTCAACAACTCACATCGGAGAAGCTATGGAGTATGCCCTAATCACTACAGCTGCAGGCCTCGTTGTTGCCATACCAGCTATTGTCGCTTATAATTACGTGGTGAGTCGAATTGAGAGTCTAGTCCTTGAAATGCAAACCACTTCTTCTGAAATTGTAGACCTCCTTCTCTTTCAAAAGAATAGCTATGAATTTTAAAACAAATCTTAAAACCTCTTTCTCTTTGATTGATTTGACTCCTCTTGTAGATGTCATCTTCCTTCTCTTGATTTTTTTCATATTAACTTCAGATCTCTTCCCCTTAAAAGCACTTAATATTGAGAATCCGACTATAGAGAAAGAATCTACAGCTCTCACCTCAAAACTTCTTGTGGTTATGGATGCTCAACATGTCATCTATCTGGGAAATCGAAAAGAAATTATCGATTTCTCTAACTTTAAAGAAACTCTATCTAATGAAATAAAAAGATTGCAAAAAGAGCAGTCTTCTTCTCAAATTAGCCTGGTTTTAAGTTTAGATAAGCAAGTTGAATACGGACCTTTTCTACACCTGTTTTCTTTAGCCCAAGAGTGCGGGCTCCCTATCCGTTTAGTCTATCAAACACCTGATAACGAAAGGGGCTAGTGGCACGTGCTTAAACTGATCTATAGCCTTTCAGATAAAGAGATTACCCTAAAGTATAAGAAGAGGCAGACGATTTGGACGACCAAATTTATTATTGCCCTTGTTATTGCTCTTGGCCTTCACTCTTTAGCCTTTTTTGTATTCAAAATTCATCGCTTGAGTACTTTCCCTTCAAATATTTTAAAATCCTCAAAAGTCTACTCTGAGTTTAAGCCTTTTAGGTCAGAGCACTCTAGGATTCATGTGGATTCTAATGATCTCTTATTAAGGCCTATTTCTTCTCCCAAATTAAGTTTGCCTAAGCTTCCCCTAGATCTGACGCTTTCCTCCTGTTTTCTAGTTCAGGAAAAAGGACTTGTCTTAGCAGCAGCTTCCTTCAGACAGATTGAAAAATATCCTCAAAGGATAAGGACTCAAAAAATCAATTTCTATAGATTTATTGAACCGATCAAAGTGGCAATCTATGGCCCATTGAAACCCCGTTTCAATGGGATGACAGTAAAAAAGAAAAGGGTTTTGATAGGAACCACCCAAACGCTCAGTATCCTCTTTGAAATTCAAGTGGAAGATAGAACAGGGAAAGTCTTTGAAACTAAGCTCAAAGCCTCATCAGGCTACCCAGAGTTTGATCAGTATGCTAAGAATATTGTGAGTAACTTGACTTTTGATACTTGTCATTCAGGATTTGTGACGGGGGGAGACCTTGAGCTTAATCTCGAGGTGAATTTAAATGAGGCTTCATGATTACTATTGATTTTACAACAGCCTGTCTTTTTTACTTAGGGATGACCTTATTTACAATGCTCTTAATCGGCATCTTCAATAACAACAAAAAAAAACAAATACAGAGAGTTGAAGATTCTAAACTGTTTGTTTGTGAATATTGCCAGCATGCCTATATTGATCTAGTGGAAGCTTATGTGACCACTTGCCCACAATGTAACCTTCTGAATAAAAGTAACTCTTATTCAAGGAACAAAAAAAGTACTAGAACCCTAAAGGATCTGTTGTTTAGGGTTAAGTATGTGCTTTTGAGGAGAAAAAGATGAGACTTCTTTTAAAGATCACCATTCTTGATTTTTAAATAGAGGTATTATATCCAAAAGTTAAGGCTGAATTAAGAGGGAACCATGTCTAAGAGCTTTGATAAAATTTTTCAATGGAGTGTTATTGGATCTGGCCCTGCTGGGATTGCGGCTATAGGTGAGCTCTTAGATAGAGGGATTTTAGGTGAGGATATCTTATGGCTAGATCCCAAGTTTGAAGTAGGGGACTTTGGAGCTCTTTGGAAGTCCGTTTCGAGCAATACCCCCGCTTGTCTTTTTTTTGATTATTTCAATGCCTGTGATTCTTTTGAATTTCATAGAGCCCCTAAGTTTGAGATTAATGATTTAGATCCCAAAGATACTTGCCTGTTAAAATATGCAGTAGAGCCGCTCCATTGGATCACTCAGCGCTTAATGCAAAAGATAAATGCTCACAAGGATTTTGCTGAAAAAGTCTATATGAAAGAGGGGCATTGGATTATTGAGACAAAAGCTAAAGAAGCGCTTCATGCAAAGAACATTATTCTAGCGATAGGCTCTGAGCCCAGGTCTTTAAAAATAAAAGGTGTTGAAGAGATTCCTTTAGAATTAGCCTTAGATAAAGAAGAGCTTAAAAAGGCTGTAAAAGGAAAAAATAAAATAGCTGTTTTTGGTTCTTCACACTCAGCAGTCCTTCTTTTGCGTGATCTCTTAGACCTAGGAGTCAAAGAAGTACATAACTTCTACCGCGGTGCTCTTCGTTACGCCGTTTTTCTTGACGATTGGGTTTTGTTTGATAACACGGGGCTTAAAGGAAGGGCTGCTGAGTGGTCAAGAGATAATCTTCACGGGAAACTTCCCGAGAGGCTCCATCGCCATTTATCTAATGATGAAAATATAGAGAAATATTTTCATCATTGTGAATCAGTTATTTACGCCACAGGTTTCGAAAGTAGAAAAATAAATATTGAGGGATTAAAAAGAGATTTTAATTACAACCCTCACTGTGGAATCATAGCTCCAGGGCTCTTTGGTTTTGGAATAGCTTTTCCTGAGAAAGTGATCGATCGTTATGGACACCAAGAGTATAGCGTTGGACTGTGGAAGTTTATTGACTATCTAAAAAGGGTGATACCTCTTTGGCAGCAGTATGGGCTCGATTAATTCTTAAATTAGCCTGTCTTTTTTTAGGTAATATGATCTTCTTCTTTCAGAAGAGATTGGATTAATAGCTGCGTTAGCCATTTTTCGTACTCATCTGATGACCAGTTTCTTTCTATAACAAACATTCGGTACATATCGCGACCTGTCAGAGTCCATAGGATATCACGTGCTTTTTGGAGAGTTAATCCTTGGGCTAGAAGGTTTTCTTCTACCATCTTTTTTACGTACTCTCCTTGCCTCTCATAGCGACGTTTTTCTCTTTCTTGTTCGAGCTTTTTGAATTCTGGTGCCACCACAGAAGCTCCTCGTAAAATATCCATTAGCTCCTTTTCGGAATCATAAATACTGCGGGTTAACTTAGCTGTTATGTTCAGGCGCTTTTTGGGAGACTTTTCTTCCATAGATTCTCTTACAAGTGTTTCAAATTGCTTGGGAGGGAGAGCCTCGTCTATTAGAGACTGTAGTACACCTCTTTTAGACTTAAACAAGGCATAGATGGTGGGCATGGAAACTCCAGCCATTTCTCCTAGCTTATTTATAGTTACTCGATCAAAGCCTTCTTTTTGAAAGAGTTTTTTGGCAGCTTCTAGTATCTGGGATCTAGTTTGAGCTGCCTGTGCCTCCCTGGCTACAGAGTGATAGGGTCTCTTTTTCTCTCGGTTCATTGGATATACCTTGCTATAATCAATATAGCGTGCTATAATGATGTTAAGTAATTTTTATTGAATATATGGTGCTATATTCAACGGTATATGTCAAAACTTTAACAAGGAGATTGTTATGAAAACAAATCATGTGGCGCAAGCTGAAGAGTATTACACTTTAGTAGGAGAAAAAAATGTAGAGGGTATCAAAAAACATCTTCACTCTGATGTTGAACTTTATGGTCCTATGGCAACGTTAAAGGGAAAGGAAGCTGTAGTTCAAGCTACTAGCAATTATATGAAGGTATTTAATTCTTTGATAATTAGGGCCAAGTTTGGTGCAGGAGAGCAGGCGATGATCGTTTACGATGTAGATATACCTGGAATAAGAGAAGATTTCCCTGGTGCAGTCTTGCTAACTTTCTTAGATGGGCTAATTATAAAAATTGAGTTATTTTATGATAGCAATGCCTTTCAAGAAAAAAAAGAAGAGACCTTTTCATAGAAACAAAAAAAGCAGTAGAGCCCCAAAAGGATCTACTGCTTAGTACCTTTAGAAATTAAGAGGAACTAATTTTTTTTTTAGTTAAGTTTATCCTTTGCCGATATATAGTCACGACTTAGTGAATATTTCACGGCTATACTTGTTCCTTAACCATTTGTATGATTTTCATGACTTTAGTTGAAAAAGAGATACGCTCTTCATTGTCTAATTTTTTTTCATGCACACCTGATCAACTTTCTCTTATCGAATTAGGGGGTTACAATAACACCAATTACAAACTCTCTGTCTTTGCCCAAGACTATTTTGTGAAATTTGCAAATAGGCAAGAAGAACTTTTTGGATCTTCGATACAAAATGAAGTGGCTTGCATGACGGGAGTTTATTCGGAGGGGATTGCTCCTAAAGTGGTATATTATGACCCCGAAAAATTCATTCTAGTTTCAGAATTTATAGAAGGACAGTTTAATTTTGATACTCCAAGATCGAAAGAGAGATATGTTCATCTTTTGCATCGCTTACATGGTCTAAATCTACAGTTTTCAAAAACATTCTGTCCGATCAACACAATCAAGGAATATGAGAACCATGCACGAACGAGGAAGGCTAAGCTGCCAAAAATATTATTAGATGAGATACTTCCAAAAATCTATTCGTTTCAAAAAGAAAAACTTTTTATAAAAAAAGTTCCCTGCCACGTTGATCCTCAATTTGCTAACGTTTTAGACCAGGGAGAAAAACTTTATTTTGTTGACTGGGAGTTTGCGGCTATGAGTGAGCCCCTGTTTGATCTGGCAAGTATGTGTGCATCAGAAGAGTTGTCGGATAATGAAATGGACGAGATGCTAACCTTATATCTAGTACGATCACCGACTGTAAAAGAGCAAGAGCGTTTCCGTAAAATTAGAATTATAGCTGATTTGAGAATGTGTTTATTTTGCTATTTATACACAACTCTCCCCGTTGCCAATGCTGACGAATATGAAAAATTTGCAGAAAGTTTTCTAAATCAAGCAATAGGTCGTTTGGATACGGTTTAAGGTTTTTATTTCCTTACATAGAAACAAAAAAAGCAGTAGAACCCCGAAAGGATCTACTGCTTAATATTTTTAAAAGTAAGTAGTCAGTCTACTGTCTTGCGTGCACTGTAATTCTTGTGGCTTCAGAAGTGTCTTCATTGATTAAAGTAATGTTGAAGTCATCGTAGTAGGCTTCAACAGGCACAAAAAGAATCGTGTTGAGTTGAGCATGTGGAGTTAAAACAAGAGAATCTCTTGATTTACGAAGGTAGTCTCTATCGATCTTCTGGTTGGCATCATAAGATTTCACTCCATCTACAACAGCAGGTATTAAAAAGAGTCCACAACTTAGGACTCCGATTGTTCCATAAATTCCAGCTCTTGCAGCGGTTGAAGTATGAAGTTTTTCAGAGACTTCATCAGGTCTTGCACAGGGCAAATCAATTCGTGAAGATGAAAATAAATAGTTGTTTAAAGAGTTATTACGGATTGTCAATTGAAGAGGCTGATAGCCAGCTTTAATGACGTTACGTCCCAAGTATTTTTTACATTCAGTAATATCTAAAATTTTGCACCCTACTGAAACTTCCTTAAGGTTAAAAGGTTTTTCAATAAAATCGGTAGAGAGATTAGTAAGAGTCATTGCACGGTAGTTTGCACAACCAGTTAAGGAAAGGGCGCCCAAAATTCCGAGAGATATGTTCATTATTTGTTTAAATTTCATTTGCAGACCTAAGTGTTTATTAAAAAATTTTGGCTATTATTAGGGGCGTTGTTGATTTAATCAGGATCGGCCGATTCAGACAAATAAATATTTAAGAAAATAAGCGTATAAATGAAAATGGACTCCTGATAACGATAACAAGGAGTCCAAAGATGAGCTACGTTAAACGTA
>Ga0208770_1000163_pt1 | contig 49117 bp, 62 predicted proteins | sample AntAceMetag02UK9_FD_184771 | JGI IMG/M metagenome (GOLD analysis project Ga0208770, IMG submission 184771) | Saline lake microbial communities from Ace Lake, Antarctica - Antarctic Ace Lake Metagenome 02UK9 (SPAdes) (version 2) | ecosystem: Environmental > Aquatic > Non-marine Saline and... | reverse complement strand
TAATCAATAAATAAGCAAATTTATTGAATTGTGGCTTAGAGAAAACTAAAATTAAGGCTAGTAATAAGGTATAGGCTGATACATCACCTGAAACAAAACTACAGTTATGATCGCAGTGTGAAACTTTCAGCCAAGGTATTGAAAATGGCTGATCACCACCAAAAAGGATAGTGTCATTAGGTCTAACTCGTCCCCAAAGATTTTTTAAAATAACATTTACAACTAGTCCTAGTGAAAGAAATGATGACAAAAAAAGATAGGCTAAATTATTTATTGTTAGAGATAGAAAATTTTTTTTAGTAATAATCCAATAAACTATTCCAATAATTGGTATGAGCAAGACAGCTAAAACAATTATAGGCAGGAGAATGTCACGTAAAAGATAAACATTCCAATCAAATGAGTTAGCAAAAAAACTCCCGCTACCCTTATAAAAAATCCCACTTACAGATATATCTATTGTTGGGAATATAAAAAATATTATTGAAATAGAGATGATGATTAAAAAATATTTTAAATAATAATGAGTCATAATAATTTTTAAATAGTATTCACGAAAAAAATTTGAACAAATAGAGGCTATTTGAGAAACATAATTGTTTGGAAAAAATTCATCTTTTTTAATAAATAATCTTTCTTGGATGAAAAATTTATTTCTTAGGAAGATGAATACAAAATATGAAACAGCAGAACCAGCAATAACATCACTCAGATAGTGAGCGCCAATTATTAATCTTGTCAGAGCTATAAAAATACCAACAGAAATTATATATTTTTTAATACCAGGAAAAAGAAAGTAAAAAACAAAAACAATACTAAAAATAGTCGATGCATGTCCTGAAGGAAAAGAGTGAAAACTCGAATTAAAAGTAAATAGATTAAGGTCTAAGGAATCATGATCAAAAATTAACATTTTAGGTCTAGGCCTACCCACAAGATGTTTTAGAATTTGCGTAACAACTCCGCTAAGAATAATATTATAAAAAACAAAGACGTTTAGATCGTATAAATTTTTAAAAATAGGAGATATGTTTTTTCTAACTCGTAAGATTAAGAAAAATAATGCAATGAATAATAGATAATATAATGAATCGCCAAATTTAGTAACTGTATGAAAAAATGATTTAAAAGGCTCATTAAAACCATAAAAAAATAATGTTAATTTTGTGTCTATAATAAAAGAAAGCAAAATTGATATTATAAAAAAGAATAAGATTTTTTTATCTTTTAATTCTAAATTTTTAAAAAAAATCATTATTTTGAAAAATTCATATTTAATTTTTTACCATTAGAATAGTTAAAAAAAGTTTGATTTGTTGAAGATGTATTATTTATGGGCATATTATTTAGATCTGACACTTGTATTTGAATATTACAATCACTTTTCAACTTATAGTTTTCATAGAACTCAAAAAGTAAACTTGGTTCATTAATTCCAGATGTATTAATATTATAATCTTGGCCACATTCATAATGTGTATTTATAAAGTCTTCGATTCCATCAGCAATCCATATATTTTTATGTAAAAAAACTAGATTAGCTACCGTTATCAGCACTAAAAAAGAAGATGAAAGTGACGATAATTTGACTAAGTTCAATAAGGACTGATTATTTTTAAAGAATATCGGGTTTAAAATTAATGGAATAATCATAAATCCATAATAGAAGAGTGATAGATTATTTCTTTCTTGACCTGTTATTTCGTAAGCTTTTAGATCTATTAATATGAGAATTATGACTAGACCCATATTTAATCCTAATAATATCTTACTCCATTTAAATTCGATGAACTCCAGAGTTCTTGATAAATAAATTGCCATTAACGGGACGACGGGCAAAATATAGTGAGGAAGTTTAGTTGGAATTATTTCTAACAATAATAAAAATACAAAGATAGAGCTTAAAATCATTAAAAGATTTTTATCCCAATTAATTTTCTTAAAAAAATTATAAAAAATTCCAATTATTAAAAGTGGATAAATGGGGAAAACAATTAAAAAAGATCCCAATAAATAATAACCAAAAATACCTCCATGTGATTCTTGAGTTTCTATTAACTTACCACCAAAATCTTTTATTAATGATTGTTGAAAGAATTGCCCTTCTGTTAAAATATTGTAAAGAAGTGCTAAAAAAATAGATATAAAGATAACAATAGATAAATTTGAAAGTTGTATTATCTTTTTCTTCATTGAAATATTTAAATCTGCTAATTTGAAAATTAGAGCTACTCCTACAATAATTAAAAATACGGGTCCTTTAATTAACATTGCAATAAGACTTGTTATAATAAAAAAAATATGTGAATAATTTTTTTCTTCCTGAAAGCATTTTATAAAATAATAATAAGACATTAATGAAAATGCCGTATAAGCCATATCAGTAGTCGCCTGCAAAGATTCAAACATCACAATGACTGTTCCAGCCAATGCTGCCAGAGGGATCATTGTATTTAAATCATAAAATAATAATCTTGCTAATTTATGAGTAAATAAAAGCATTAGTATGAGACTTAAGAAAGACGGAATTCGAAACATCCATATTTCTTTGTCCAAAAATTTATTAAAAATTTTATAAGAAGCAAATTGCATCCAGTAAATACCTGGTGGTTTTTTTAATCTTAAACTTTCACCAAATTTAAGATTGATAAAATCATTGGTTTCTGAAATTTGAAAAGATGTTTGTGCATAACGAGCTTCATCCCTGTCTAAAACAGGTGTGATGTAAATCATGATCGCAACACACATAATAGAGAAAAATATGATCACTAAAATCGGGGTATTGATTATGATTCGGTGAATAAAGTTAAGCATTGAATTACGATATCTATCTATAGTAGATCATGTCTTTATAAGTAACAATATATAGTGCAATTTGCAAATCTCTTGATGTTTATTTTGTTTAAATCTATAATGAGATTAAGGGATTTATATCCTTTTTTTTTGCAGACTAAAGTAAGTGGCTTTTTTCTTAGTGGTCACTTTTTTCTTCAAAAAGGGTCAAAAGTTTACTTCTGGCCCTTTTTTTTTGTTCTTTTTATAAAATAATTCCATAAGATTAGAATTCATGATTAAATTAGTTTTAATGTTTCTCTGTTTTTTTGCTGGATACTTTATTGCTGATTTAGAAATTATAAATATCCCTTTTGATCAAATGCCTTACTTTGAAGATCTTTATGAGAAGGCGGAATAATTAATTATGGATACTTCTCATATTCTTTACGGATTTACCGATCTTAAGAATCTAGATTCACATGGTCCTATTGTTATAAATAAAGCCAAAGGCGCTTACGTCTACGATAGGAAAGGTAAAAAATATTTTGATGGAAATTCAGGTCTCTGGAATTCCGTTGTAGGGTTTGATCATCCTAAGATGATTGCTACTGCTCAAAAACAATATGAAGAGCTGTCAGGTTACCATGCTTTATTCGGAAGGATAACTGAACCAGCTATTCATCTAACAAATAAACTTATTGAAGTTTCTCCTTTCGATGAAGGAAAAGTTTTTTTTACAAACTCAGGATCTGAAGCTAATGACACTGCAGTTAAATTGTTATGGTTTATGAATTCACACAAGGGAATGCCTAAAAAAAGAAAAATTATAACGCGTTATAACTCTTACCATGGTGTTACTATTGGGGCTGCTTCTATGACAGGGAAGCCTTACAATGATGTATTCGGATTACCTCTACCTGATTTTATTAGATCAGCATGCCCTCATTACTGGAAGTTTGGCAATGAAGGAGAAAGTGAAGAAAATTTTTCTTTAAGAATGGCTCAGGACTTAGAAAATGTCATTGCTAAAGAAGGTGCCGATACAATCGCTGGATTTTTTGCTGAACCAGTTATGGGTGCGGGGGGAGTCATTCCTCCATCAAAAAATTATTTTCAACTTATCCAGCCGATTTTAAAAAAACATAATATTCCATTAATTGCAGATGAGGTTATTTGTGGTTTTGGAAGAACGGGAAACTTATGGGGCTCTATTACCTATGATATTAAGCCCGATATCATTATAGCCTCGAAATGTATTACTTCAGGTTTTTTTCCTCTAGGTGCTGTGATTACTGGTGAAGAAATTACCAAAGAATTGATTGAAGCCTCTTATGCTGCAGAAGAATTTCCACATGGCTTTACAGCCGGGGGTCATCCAGTTGGATGTGCTTTAGCACTCCAAGCAATTGATATTATTATTGAAGAAAAATTAGTTGAGAATGTAAGAAAACTAGAACCTCTATTTATGGGAGGTTTAAAAAAGTTTGAAGATATGGAATTTATTGGTGAAGCCAGAGGAATTGGATTAATGGGTGCACTAGAGATGGTTCAAGATAAAAAAACTAAAAAGCCTTTTGATGGTCATATGAATATGGGAGAAAGAGTAGCAAACAAAGCAATTGAAAAGGGCTTGATATGCAGACCACTAGGACCATCAATAGTTTTATGTCCTCCTTTTATTACAACTCCAGAACAAATTGATTTTATGTACTCAACTCTTAAAGAAACTTTAAATGAAGTTTTTAATGAAATTAAAATCAGTAACTAAACTTTTAGAATAACAGAACCTGTAGTCCTACGATTTTCAATCTCATCATGAGCTTGACCTAAGTTTTCTAGGTCATAAATATTATTATATTGAATATCAATTTTATTTTCTTTGATCATTTCAAATAAGATCGCGGTAGCATTATTTAACCATCCAGGAATAGGAGTAAAGTGAAATAGAGTTGGTCTAGAAAGAAAAAATGACCCAGCTTGCAAATCACCTATTTTTAAGTCTGTGTATACGCCAGATGATTGTCCAAAACTTATCAGTGTGCCATGTTTTTTTAGGCAACCGAAAGAACCTGCCATTGTTGTCTGTCCGACACTATCAAAAACAACATCGAACCCTTCACCATTAGTGAGTTCCATTGCAACTTTTTGAAAATCTTCTTTGTTATAATTAATTACGTGCTCATACCCATGTTGTTTTGCAAGTAAACATTTCTCTTCTGTTCCTGCAGTCCCAATTGTTTTAATACCCAAAGATTTTAACCACTGGCCGGCAATTAAACCTACACCGCCAGCTGAAGCATGGAATAAAACAGTTTCGTGACCTTTGATTTTATAACTATCATTTAAAAGATATTTAACTGTAAGGCCTTTTAATATTACTGCTGCTGCTTGATCAAAAGATATGAAATCTGGTATATGGACTACTAATTCTTGCTCTATAGTTCTGTGAGAAGTATAGGCGCCATTTGTTTTTAAGAAAGCAACTCTATCGCCGATTTTAAATTTTGTAACTTCAGATCCTATTGCTTCTATCGTTCCAGCACCTTCGGAACCAAGAATTAAATTTTTATTATTAGTTTCTGCAGGCCAGGGATAGATACCTTTACGAATATAAATATCAATAAAATTGATACCTATACTTTCATTTTTAATAATCACTTCATTTTTTTTGGGGGGTTCTGGAATAAATTCTTTTTTAATTAGTACAGAAGAATTTCCCGGCTCAGTTGCTAGCATATAATATGGCATAAAAACAGATTAATTCATGATCTGATAAGATACAACATTGTTCTAATAAGGCTTTTATAATTAAGATATTTTTATTGGGTTATTGGAATAACTAATGTTAAATATATAATATATTTAATAATTATTTTAGAAAAGTAGGTTTTGGTTTAAGTTATAAAGAGTCAGTTCCTGAAGACCCATTAAAATGGGCAACTGATCAATTTAATAGCCTACCTCCTCTTCGCTGGTCAGAAAAACTTCCATCAGTTGAAGATCAAAGAGAGATATTTAGACAATACGTTACTGAAAAGGAAAAAATTCAAGAAAAATTTGGTAAGGATGCCATGGTATATGAGTCAGAGCTTAACAAACTAAGACATCAAAAAGGTCAAAATTTTTTTCAGTCATTTGAATTATCAATTAGACATCATAATGCTTTAAATAGTGGTGCACCTGCGTTTGAAAGAATGTGGCATTTTTGGGGCAATCATTTTTCTCTAAGTAATAAAGACTTTATATCTGACTGGCATTATGGGCCTTACATGAGAGAAGCGATCAGACCATCAATGGATAAAACATTTGAGGAAATGGTAGTTGAGGTTACCACTTCATGGGGCATGATACACCACCTCGATAACACTGATAATATTGGTCCTAACTCGCAAGAAGGTCGAAGAGAGAACTCGGATGGCGATAAAAAAAAAGTTGGCTTAAATGAAAATCACGGAAGAGAGATCTTAGAGCTCCATACAGTATCTCCAGCTGCTAATTATACCCAAGATGATGTGATTAATATGGCAAAGGTTTTAACTGGATGGGCTAAAAAATGGTCTAAGAAAAATTCATGGGCAGGACCCTTAGTATTTCAACCGGAATTACATGAGATGGGGCAAAAAAATATATTAGGTAAATCTTACAATACAAAAGAAAATAAAATAACCGGTAATAAACAATTGTTTGCTGTTATCAAAGACCTTTGTAATCATAAATCATGTAGAGAATTTATAGCAAAAAAATTATGTCAGCATTTTATAACAGATGAACCCAGTCAAGAGATGATAGATCCTATTATTCAGGCTTGGGTTAAATCAGATGGTTTTCTCCCTGAAATTCATAAAGCTACAATGAAAGTTGCTTTTGAATATGGAAATAAACATAAAAAATTTTTGATGCCAGAACCTTGGCTTATTCAGAATGCGAAGATGTTGAATTTTAAACACTACTGGGGACCAGACAGATATGTATTTAAACCTGGTAAAATACCACCCAAAAGAGAAAGACAAATACAATGGATTCTTGAAGATTTGGGTCATTCTGTTTTTAAAGCTAGTCAACCAAATGGATTTATAGATAATGAGGAAGAATGGACATCGCCAGAATTAATGATTAGAAGGATGGTTTACGCTAATCAATTTCAAACATATCTAAAAAATATTAAAAGGGAAAAGCAGAGTACCTATGATGATGAATTCTTTGAAAATATTATTTATAAAAATTTTGATAATCCTGAAAATGCATTAAAGACTGTATTTTCTGCAAATAGTACTCAAAATAGATTTGTAATGTTTGCTAATATGCCAGAGGTTTTAAAAACATGAATTGTACCAGGAGAAGTTTTTTACAAGGTAGTTTAGCAACTTTGTTTGTAGGCGGTTTGAATTTACCCCTGCTTGCCGCATCAGTGAAAAAAAATTTAGTAATTATATCTCTAAGAGGGGGAATGGATGGCCTAACTGCCGTACCAGTAATTGGTGATCCCAAAATTAAGAGCTATCGTTCAGAACTATTACTTGATCAAAAACTAAAGCTAAATTCAGATTTTGGTTTTCATCCCAAACTATCAACACTTCATAATTTATGGAAAATGGGTAAGGCCTCAGTAGTTCATGCTACTAGTATTCCTTACACTCAAAGATCACATTTTGACGGTCAAAATTTAATGGAGACCGGCGGTCTTGTTCCTTATAAAGAAAAGACTGGCTGGTTAGGAAGAGGTTTAAAACTTGCAAATTTGGATGGATCGGGTTTAGCGTTAACGCTTCCTATGCCTCTTTTACTAAGGGGTATTGAACAAAATAATAATTTTTATCCAGCTCACAACTCAATGCCAAGAATAGAAATTGTAAAAAAATTAAGAACAGCTTATGAAGGGGCCTCTGAAGAGAAACTTCTTAATATTATAGATGTTATCATGAATAGACCGCTGACGATGCAAGGTGGAGATCAAAGTCTTGATAGTTTATCCAAAAAAGCTTCAAAAATATTACAAGATCCTCTAGGTCCAAGAATTGCTGTTTTTGACATAGAAGGATTTGATACTCATTCTGGACAAGGCAATGATGAAGGAGGACATGCTGATAAACTTCAAGAAATAGATATGATTATTAAAAACTTGCACGAAGGGCTTGAAAAAGAATTTGATAATACTTTAATACTGACACTTACAGAATTTGGAAGAACGGTTGAGCAAAATGGTGGATATGGAACAGAACATGGGTATGGCTCTGCTATTTTAATGGCAGGTGGATTATTAAAAAAATCCCAAGTCTTAACTGATTGGCCTGGATTAAATAAACTTTTTGAAAATAGAGATTTGCAGAGCACCATAGATGCAAGAGGTATTTACGCGTCGGCTATGTCTGCAGTATTAGATTTAGAATTTGATCAAATAAAGAAAAATGTATTTTGGAATTCTGATATTTCTAATTTTTCAGAACAACTATTTAGAACTTAAGTCTTGAATTTTATTTAAATAATCCCATATATAAATTGTAGGTGCCGTGACGGACCTACATAACAGCAGGTTTTAAATACTGCAAAATTAAATTAACGCTTTTAGGAGGTTAATAATGACTACATTTGACTTATCTCCACTATGGAGAACAACCGTTGGTTTCGATGAGTTCGATAGGCTTTTCGATACTGTATTTTCATCAGAAACTAAGGCTAATACTTATCCGCCCTATAACATTGTTAAAACAGATAAAAATAATTATCAAATTACAATGGCTATAGCTGGATTTGATGAGAGCAATATAGATATATCTTTAGAGGAGAACCTTTTGGTGATCAAAGGAGATAATGAATCTGGGAATGGCTTAGATGAAAATGTCGAATACTTACATAGAGGCATTGCTACGAGAAACTTTGAGAGAAGATTTGAAATAGCAGACTCAGTCAAAGTAAATGAAGCTGATTTAAAAAATGGTCTTCTTGTTATTGGTTTGGAAAGAGAAATTCCAGAACATAAAAAACCAAGAAAGATTGAAATTGGCTCTAACTCAAAGACGATAAACGCCTAGTAAACCCAACGGGTCTACCTAAAATTAGGTAGGCCCTTTTTTAAGTAACTAGGAGCATGTAACTACTTGAGAAGTTTCATGACTTTTAACGATATCATTAATTAATTTTAGGGTTTTATATGAATCAAAAATATTAGTTTCAGGTTGTGAATTAGTATCGATAGCCTCAATTAGTGAAAACATTGGCCCTACGAAAGAATCATGAAACCATCTACCTTCTAAATCTTTTTCTATTTGAATGAGGCCATTAGATGTTAGCGAGCTAAAAGAGATTTTATCATTAAAATTAGATCCATCACCAACCATTGAGCTAATTTTTCCATGGCATATACCTTTGTCACCTTCAATCTCAAAACCTGCTACCCACTTATCAGAAGGTAGAATTGAGTCATGGTTAATATTTAAATATCCATGAAGATTATCTGGATACTCAAAATTGACATATGTTCTTGAAGGCTTATTTAAAATACTATTAGGATGTGTTAATAATTTTGAGTTTAATGTTAGGGGTTCTCCAAACAGATATCTAATTGAGTCGATATAATGAATGGAATTGTACCAAAGCTCTGGATATTGAATTTCATTTAACCACGGCCATGGAGACCAGTCAGTTTTTCTTTTGGTATAAAAATTAAACTCTAATAAATTTCCTAATAAATTATTTTTTAGGATATATCCTGCAGCTCTTATGGCGGGAGAAAATCTCATTTGATGATTCACTCCAGCTTTTAAATTACCTTCTTGGTATTTATTTAAAATTTCTTTTGCTGTATTAATATTATTGGATAAAGGCTTTTGGACAAGAATATTTTTATTATTTTTTAAAGACTCAAAAAATAACTTTTTATTATGTTCTGCAGGTACTGCAATATCTACAATATCTATATCTTTATCTTGGAAAAATTCTTCCAAACTTAATGAATTTTTTTTTATATTAAACTTATTTTTTAAATAAATAGATTTATTAATATCAATATCGAAAATATTAATAACGTTTAAATTATTATCTGAATATGCGGGTAAGTGAGAATTTTCTACAATATTTCCAGCACCAATGATTCCAATATTATAGTTTTTATAATTTTTAGGCTTTGATATTTTGTAATCTATTTCAAAATTATTTTTTGAATCCATTGAGGTTAATTATTATACTTGAGCACAACATCACTAAACTCAAGATCTAATTGTTTAGGGAAGTATTTAATCATTTTCTTAAATTTAATATTCTTACATGTAGGTGGTGTTGGTCCTTCAGTATCAAGAATATATATATTTTCAATATGAGAAAATGTATTTTTATAATTCATAGGATTTTTTACTACTAAGAATTTATAGTTATCTAATTCGAGATCAAAAGAAAGAAATTGTTCACAGTTCCATTCGTATGTTCCATAAGAAGACAAAAGTATTTGTATATTACCTACACTTACCAATTGAGCAAAGAAAAGTAATTTCAATGACAGGCCATTTTAAAGCATTTGTTGCTCCAATGATGAATGCTGAAATTTTTGACAGCATGCCAGAGAATCTTCAAAATATTATTATTGAAGAATCCATTAATTCTGGAAAATACATGACAAAGCTTATTATTGAAGGTGAGGAAAAGCTTATCCAAGATCTACAAAATAACGAAAGAGTTACTTTTGTCAGAGCTAGTGAAATTGATATTTCGGCTTTCCAAGATGCTACAGCTCCAACATATGATGTTTTTCCTGAGTGGTCAGACGGCTTATATGAAAGAGTATCGTCAATATTAAAATAATTATTATTTTCAAAAACTGCTGGGTAAATAGCCCAGCAGTTTATTATTTATAATTGTATGAAATTTATCATTAAAAATTTAGAGGAAATTATTGCTGCTATAGCAATATGCATTGTAGTTCTTGCAGCTTTCTATGGTGTGATTAGTAGATATATATTAAATAATCCTGTTAATTGGTCTAATGAATTGGCTACGATTTCTTTCACTTGGGCTGTTTTTTTAGGCGCTGCCGCTGCTTGGAAAAGTAATAAACATATTCATCTAGATTTAGTTTATAATTTTCTACCCAATATATTAAAAAAAATATCTGATTGGTTAAAAATTCTTATCTTAACGATATTTTTTGTATTTGCTTTATATTTAGCAATTAAATTCACAATCACCGCTTATAATAAGCCTACTTCTATTTTAAGAATACCATTTAGTTATGTAGACTTACCTGTAGTCCTATTTTTTTTAAGTTTAATAATTCGATCGTTGCAAAAATTTAAAAAATGACCTTTCTTCCAATAGTAATATTTTTTTTTCTACTTTGTATAAGAGTGCCAGTCGCATTTTCAATAGCAATTGGTGCATTATCTTTCTTTATTTCGGATAGTGGAATCCCTACATACATTTTTATTCAAAGATTAATTTCTCCAACTTTATCGTTTCCATTATTGGCAGTTCCATTTTTTATAATGACTGGTGTAATTATGAATTACTCAGGAATTACAAAAAGGATAATGAATTTAGCAGATACATTAGTTGGACACCTGATAGGAGGATTTGCCCAAATAAATATTTTGATGAGTACATTGATGGGAGGAATGTCGGCATCTTCAAACGCTGATGCTGCTATGCAAAGTAAAATTGTTGTACCTGAAATGATCAAACGCAATTATGGACCGGGATTTTCAGCTTCTATTACAGCCTGTTCAGCAATTATTGCTGCAATAATCCCACCTGGAATAGCTTTGGTTTTATATGGCTTTATGAGTGGAACTTCTATTGGGAAGCTTTTTTTAGCAGGAATACTTCCGGGAGTTTTTCTATGCATCGTTCTTATGGTCACCGTACGTTTTATGGCTGGCAAAAAAAAATATGAACCAAGCAGAAAAAAAAAGCTAGTTTAAAAGAAGTTTTTTTAGCGTTAAAGGAGTCATTTTTCGGATTACTAATACCTATAATAATTGTTGGAGGTATTAGATTTGGGATTTTTACACCAACAGAAGCAGGCGCAATTGCAGTAGCTTACTCTTTACTAGTGGGCTTCTTTATTTATAAAGAGCTTAAACTTAGTACTATACCGAAAATAATAAATGAAAGCGTAATTGCTACCAGCGTCATATTACTAATTATTTGTGCAGCTTCTTCCTTTGGGTATTATTTAACTTGGGAAAAAATTCCAATAATTTTAGCAGAATTTATGGTAAATATTTCATCAAACCCAATAGCAATATTACTAATAATTAATTTATTTTTATTAATACTAGGAATGTTTGTTGAAGGAACTGCAGCATTAATTTTACTTACCCCAATACTTGTTCCTATAACTAATACATATGGAATTGATCCAGTGCATTTTGGTATAGTTTTTATTTTAAATTTAACAATAGCTGGTGCGACTCCACCAGTAGGGACTTTAATGTTTACTACTTGTTCAATTAGTAATGTTAAAATTGAAGATTATGTAAGGGAAGGATACCCTTTTATTTTAGCAACGATTTTTGCTTTATTGTGTATTACTTATCTTCCAATAATAAGCTTATTTTTACCTAATTTACTTATGTGAAATTTTATAATAACTGTTAATTCTCTCTCTAAAAAAAAATTATCCATCATATAGAAACTCCTTAAATACTTTTCTTAATTGACAGAAAGAGCATGTAAGGAGTTTATAAACTTAATATAGTGATAATTTTCTTGATTAAACTAATTGTGAGGCTACAAATTCCCAATTAGCCAAATTATCTACAAAAGCTTTGAGATAATCAGGCCTTCTATTTCTAAAATCTATGTAATAAGAGTGCTCCCATACATCACATCCAAAAATCGGCTTCATTCCGTCAACCAAAGGATTTGATGCATTTGCAGATTTAGTAACCACAAGTTTACCATTATCAATTGCTAACCAGGCCCAGCCTGATCCAAATTGAGTCACGCCAGCTTGGATAAAATCTTCTTTGAATTTATCAACACTTCCAAAATCAGAAATAATTCTATTTTCTAATTCAGAAGGCATAGCTCCGCCACCATTTGGCTTCATACATTGCCAGAACATAATATGATTCCAATGCTGTCCAGCATTGTTAAAAATACCGGCTTTTGATGCATCACCACTAGTTTTAGTAATTATATCCTCTAGAGAAGCATTAGCTAAGTCATTATCTTTTGTTAAATTATTTAAATTAGTAATATATGTTTGATGATGTTTTCCATGATGAAACTCTAAAGTTTCAGCCGACATAATTGGCGCAAGGGCATCATTTTCGTAGTTAAGTTTTGGTAATTCAAATGGCATGATAACAGGTTCCTTTTCTTAATTTTAAAACACTATTAATACTATAATATTACTCATTCTAAAAGGTAGATTATGAAAAAAATTATTACAATTCAGTCAAATGTACTTAATGATTTAGTTGGAAATCAGGCGGCTTCTCTTATTTTAGGCAATTTAAGCTATCAGGTATTACAAATTCCAACAATTATTTTATCTTCCCACAAAGGAAATAAAAATTTCATTGAAATACCCATTAATCAAAATATACCTCTTTTATTTTTTAAAGCATTTCAAAAATTATATAAGCTGAATCATGACGATATTTTTTTAGTAGGGTATATTCCTAATAGCAAAATTGGGTGCTCTGTCCTTCAGATTATTAAAGGACAAAAAAAAGTTGTTGTCGATCCAGTCATTGGCGATATCGACACAGGAATTTATGTTAGTAAAGAAGTGATTAATTTTTTACCTAAAATTATCAAAGAGGCATCACATGTTTCATTAAATTTTTTTGAATGGTCAACTTTGGAAAAAAAAAATTATAAAGATTATAAATTTAATACTATTGCTAAAGATGCTAAAAATTACTGCAAAAAAAATAATAAAATATTATTTATCAGGAGCATTATTGGTCCCAAGAAAAATTTAATTAATATGATCGTATCTAATAAAAATTGCTTTTACATCGAGACACCTAATATCAAATTTAAAAAAAGAATTGATGGTGCAGGAGATATATCTACTGCCTTATTTACTCATCATGTATTTAACAATGTGAATCTCAAAAAAACTTTAGAACTCACAACTAATTTAATGTTTAAAATTATTAAAAATATAAAAGGTGATAAAATTACTACAGACGATGTGATGAATAAAAATAGTATTTATAAATTTAAAGCTAAGAGCTTAAATAATCTTTAATTAATATTTCTGCAATTTGAACAGTATTTAAAGCTGCACCTTTTCTTAAGTTATCTGAAACACACCAAAAATTTAAACCATTAGCTATTGTTTTATCTCTTCTTATTCTACTAATATAAACTGGATCTAAGCCAGCCACTTCAACAGGAGTGACGTATCCTTCATCTACTCTAAAATCAACAACCTTTAATCCTGGTGCAGTTTTATAAATCTCCCTAACTTGATCTTCCTCATAAGGTTTTTCAAATTCAATATTGACCGCTATTGAATGGGATACAAAAACAGGAACCCTCACACAAGTTGCTGTTAATTCAATATTTTGATCTAAAATCTTCTTTGTTTCTTGATGCATTTTCCATTCTTCTTTGGTATCTCCGTCTTCAAGAAATACATCAATATGAGGAATAAGATTGAATGCTATTTGTTTTGTAAATTTTTGTTTTGTGATTGCTTTGTTGTTTAATAAACTTCTAGTTTGATTGTCAAGCTCATCTTCTCCTTCTTTACCAGCGCCTGAAACAGACTGATAAGTAGACACAACTAATCTCTTAACTTTAAATTGATCATGGAGAGGTTTGATTGCAACCAACATGCCCATAGTAGAGCAATTAGGATTAGCTATTATGTTTTTCTTTCTGAAATCTTTTATATCTTGAGGATTAACCTCTGAAACAACTAGAGGAACATCTGGATCCGTTCTAAAATGAGAAGTGTTATCAATTACTATACATCCTAGTTTGGCAGCAATTGGAGCGTATTCGCTCGAGACACTTGCTCCTGCAGAAAATATAGCAATATCTGTTCCCTTAAAATCATAGTCACTTAGATTTTTGACAGTGATGGATTTATCTTCACCATAATTTATTTCCATCCCTTCAGATTTTTTAGAAGCTAAAGCAACTAGGTCTGAGTATTGAATTTCTCTATCATCAATTATATCTAATACTTCTCTTCCAACATTTCCTGTGGCTCCGACAATCGCAATTTTAGGTTTTTTAGCAGTCATACTTAAAGTCTCTCTATAATGAGATCACCCATTTTAGAACAAGATACTAAAGTTTGTGAGTCTGCACTATAAAGATCAGCAGTTCTAAACCCATCGTTTAAAACATTTTGAATAACATCTTCTAAGTTTTGTGCTAATTCCTGTTGATCTAAATTATATCTTAACATCATTGCAAAACTTAAAATTGTAGCAATTGGATTAGCTTTATTTTGCCCTGCAATATCTGGTGCACTACCATGAACTGGCTCAAAAAGACCATTTCTCTTTCCATTTTTTTCTGCGCCAAGAGAGGCTGAAGGTAACATTCCCAGTGATCCTGTTAACATTGCAGCACAATCACTTAATAAATCTCCAAAAAGGTTATCAGTAACAAGGACATCGAATTGTTTAGGGTTTCGGACCAATTGCATTGCACAATTATCGGCAAGCATATTTTCTAAAGTAACATCACTGAAACTTTCATGTGTTTTTTTTACAACCTGTCTCCACAATACTCCTGTTTCCATAACATTTGCTTTTTCAACAGAAGTTACTTTATTATTTCTTTTTCTTGCGAGATCAAAAGCAACACGAGCTATACGATCAATTTCATAGTCAAAATAAATTTGTGTATCTACTGCTTTTTGTTTACCCGGCTCATATTCTTCGATGCCTCTTGGTTGACCAAAATAAACACCGCCTGTTAATTCACGCACTATGACAATATCAAGACCTTTAACTATTTCTTCTTTTAAAGAAGATGCTGATAGTAAGGCATCAAAAACTATTGCGGGTCTTAAATTTGCAAATAACTCTAATTCTTTTCTAAGGCCAAGTAAGCCAGCTTCAGGCCTTTTATTTCTTTCTACGTCATCCCATTTAGAACCTCCAACGGCACCTAATAAAATAGCGTCAGCTTCTTTAGCTTTTTCTAAAACAGCCGGGGTAAGCGGTTCTCCATTAACATCATAAGATGCACCACCAACTAATTCTTTTTCATATTCAATATTCAAATTATTTTTGGAGTTTAGATGGTCAATTACTCTAATAGCTTGGTCTGCAACTTCAACACCAATACCATCGCCAGGTAAGATTAAGATTTTTTTTATGCTCATTTAATATCCTTAAAAATCCAAGGTTTATTTTTCTTTTGCTGTGATTCATAATCCGTAATATTTTTTTCATAATTCATAGTTATACTAATATCATCCAATCCTTCTAGTAACCTCTGTTTTCTATATTCCTCTATTTCAAAACCAATTTTTTCTCCACTAACTGAGATACTCTGTGAAGGAAGATCAATCTCGAATTCTTTTTGGTCAACAGCTAAGCTCATTAATTTTTTTGAGTTTTCAGGAGAAACAACGATTGGTAAAATACCATTCTGAAAACAGTTATTGTAAAAAATATCTGCAAAACTTGTTGAAATAATACAAGTAATACCAAAATCTTTTAATGACCATGGGGCATGCTCTCTACTCGATCCACATCCAAAATTATCTCCAGCAACTAGTATTTTTGATTGATTGAAAGGACTTGTATTTAAAATAAAATCTTTTATTTCTTGCCCTTGATGATCATATCTCATCTCATAAAACAAACTTATACCAAGACCTGTTCGCTTAATTGTTTTTAAAAATTGTTTTGGAATTATCATATCGGTATCGATATTAACTATAGGTAATGGTGCGGCAACTCCCTTAAGTGAAATAAATTTATCCATTTTTATTCAAACTCTCTTATATCCGCAATGCTTCCTTTAATGGCAGATGCAGCAGCAAGCTCAGGACTCATTAAATGAGTTCGTCCGCCTCTGCCTTGACGTCCTTCAAAATTTCTATTGGATGTTGAGGCACATCTCTCTTCAGGTTTTAACTGATCAGGATTCATTCCTAAACACATTGAACATCCAGCTTCTCTCCAATCAAAACCGGCATCTTTTAAAATAATATCTAAACCTTCTTCTTCGGCTTGTTTTTTTACCAAGCCAGAACCTGGTACAATCATACCTTCAACGTGATCTGCAATTTTTTTATCTTTTACAATTGCCGCAACATTTCTTAAATCTTCAATTCTTCCATTTGTACAAGATCCTATAAATATTTTATCTAATTTTATGTCTGTTATTTTCGTTCCTGATGTAAGACCCATATATTCCAATGATCTCTCCATGCTTTTCTTTTTGTTTTCTGTTTTTGCACTTGAAGGGTCTGGAACCAAACCTTGAACAGAGACTACGTCCTCCGGACTAGTTCCCCAAGTTACCATTGGATCTATCTCTAAACTATTAATAATAATTTCTTTATCATAGTGGGCATCTGTATCGCTTGGTAGAGTAGACCAATAGTCTAAAGCTTTTGCCCAATATTCTTCTGCTGGCGCATAAGGTCTTCCTTTTAAATAATCAAATGTAGTTTGATCCGGTGAAATTAATCCTGCACGTGCTCCAGCTTCAATACTCATATTACAAATAGTCATTCTCGCTTCCATGGAAAGAGATTGCACTGATGATCCGGCATATTCAATTACATGACCATTTCCTCCTGCAGTTCCAATTTGGCCGATTATATATAGTATTAAATCTTTTGAAGTTACTCCAAATGGTAAAGCTCCATTTACAGAAATTCTCATATTTTTAGCTGGCTTTTGAACAATTGTTTGTGTCGCTAAAACGTGTTCAACTTCACTTGTTCCAATTCCAAAAGCAAGAGCTCCGAAAGCACCATGAGTAGAAGTGTGACTATCTCCACATACGATTGTCATTCCTGGCTGTGTTATTCCTTGCTCTGGTCCAATTATATGAACAATGCCTTGTCTTTTATCGGTTAACTCAAAATATTCAATTCCATGTTCTTTAGTATTATTAGCTAATGTTTGAACCTGAATTCTACTTTGCTCATCTTTAATATTTTCTCTATTGATTGTTGGCACATTATGATCTGCAACAGCAACAGTAGCGCTCGGTCTTCTTACGGGTCTATTAGATATTTTTAGTCCTTCAAATGCTTGAGGACTTGTCACTTCATGAACTAAGTGTTTATCAATATATAATAAACTTGTCCCGTCATCTCTTTGTTTAACTAAATGATCAGTCCAAATTTTATCAAATAATGTTTTTGGAGAACCTGTACTCAAGGTAAAAAATTATTTAACTTTAGTTTCTTCAGCTGCCGCTTCTACTTCAGGAGTAGAATTCTCTGTCATAGTTTCTTGTGCAGGTTCTGCTGGAGTTTCTGTTACTGTTTCTAATGACGGTTCTACTACAGGATTAGCCTGAGCTTCTGTAACCTCAGGAGCTGCTTCTGCTACAACTTCAGGTTCAATTATTTCTGAAATCGATTCGTATTTAGTTTCATCATAAGATCTACCATCTGTTCTTTCAGAGATACGTGCCTTCTTACCAGAAAGATTTCTAAGATAATAAAGTTTTGCTCTTCTAACGTCACCGGTTTTTATTCTTTCAATAGACTCGATGATATTGCTGAAAAGAGGAAATACTCTTTCAACACCTTCGCCGCTAGAAATTTTTCTAACTGAAAAAGAAGAGTTTAGACCATTATTTTTTTTTGCAATACAGATACCTTGAAACGCTTGAACACGCTCCTTCTCTCCTTCTTTTATTTTAATATTAACTTTAACCGTATCTCCAGGGTTAAAATCAGTAATTTTAGAATTTTTTAAAATCTCTGTAATTTGTTGTTTTTCATAATTTTTTATAAGTTCATTCATTGCTTGCTCCATAAGGTACAGTTTAGGGTGATACCGAGTTGGGACATTCTACTCATTTTTCTTATTTTTTAAATAGTTTTTCCATAAATCTTGACGATTTTTTGAAGTATTTTGCTCTGAATTGGCTTTTTTCCACTTTTCTATGTCTCTATGATTGCCGTTTAGCAATTCATCGGGAACTTTATAGGTAGACCCATCTGGAGCACTCCATATTGAAGGTCTCGTAAATTGGTCATGTTCAAGCAAATCATTCTGAAAAGACTCATTCTTGTGAGTTTCGGGATTATTTAAAACTTTATCTTGTACTCGAATGATAGCCTCCATAAAAACCATACATGCACTTTCCCCTCCATTTAATATGTAATCCCCTATGGATACTTCTTCAAACTCATAATGATTAATTACTCTTTGATCTATGCCCTCATACCTTCCGGATAGTAGAATAAAACTATCCTCGTTCTTTAACTTTTCTATAAGGGATTGATTTAATACTTTGCCTTTAGCGGAAAAACAAATTTTTATACTTTTTTTTAATTCTTCTTTAGTCGTAGTTTTTTCTAGTGATTCAGATATTACGTCTGGTCTTAATATCATTCCTGCACCACCACTAAATGGTTTGTCATCAACAGAATTACCCGAATATTTACTATAGTCACGTATTTGAATTGTTTCAAAATTCCAAATTTTATTTTTATAGGCCTTTCCTACCAAACCATGTTCTAGTGAACCTGGAAACATTTCAGGAAAAAGTGAATAAATTTTAAAATTTAACATTTAAGAATTAATGAATATTTTTTTTTCGCTTAAGTCTACTTCAGGAAACTCATCTTTGGTAAATCTAAAAAATTCTTTTTTTTTACTTTTATGGAAAAGGATTTCAATTAAATCCCCAGCGCCAAAATTAACCACTGATGATACAACGCCAACACATTCTTTTTTTTTATTAATGACGTCTAATCCTTCGAGATCATAAATATAAAATTCATCTTCTTTAGTAGGTTTGTCAAAATGTTTTTTTTCTAGAAAAACAAACTGATTAACAAAATTTTCCGTTTTACTTCGCTCGGTATAATTATTAATTGTAACTATTGGCCCTTTAGAATCAAAAGAAACAAGTTTGAGTTCAATCTTCTCTGAGTTTTCTAAATAAAAATTCTTAAAGTCATTAATCTCTCTGTGATCATGTAAAAAGCATTGAAATCTAAGCAGACCCTTTGTTCCTTTGGGTCTGCCGATTCTACCAACTTGAATGAAATCTTTGGAATTAATAACCATAGATATTTTTATTATTCTACTTTTGCCTCTTCAGCCGGAGCTTCAGTAGTTACAGGAGTTACTTCAGGTTCTGCTGCTGGCTCTTCTACTACAGGAGCTGCTTCTGCTTCTGGAGTTGCTTCAGGTTCTGCTGCTGGCTCTTCTACTACAGGAGCTGCTTCTGCTTCTGGAGTTGCTTCAGGTTCTGCTGCTGGCTCTTCTACTACAGGAGCTGCGGCGGCCGCTTTAGCATCTTCTTCAGCTTTTATAGCAGCTTCATCTTTTTGTTTCATACGTTCTTGAGCTTTAGCTTTTGGCAAATGTTGCTTTGTTTTTTCTGTAATTTTAGGAGCTTCCACAAGTCCATGCTCAGAAAGAAATTTCTGAACTCTTTCAGTTGGTTGCGCTCCTACTTTTAACCAATATTCTATTCTCTCTTTACTAAATATTAGTCTTTCTTTGTGATCCTTAGGTAACATTGGATTAAAATTTCCAACCTTCTCAATAAAGTTACCGTCTCTTGGTGCTCTTTCGTCAGCAATTACTATTCTATAAAATGGCCTTTTTTTAGTACCACCTCTTGCTAGTCTTATTTTAGTTGCCATGGGTTCTCCTTTCTAAGATTTATTCCATAGTTGGCATATCGCCTCCACCAAACATACTTTTCAGTTTATTGGCGAAGCCGGGCTTTTGGGCTTGTTTCATGAATTTTTTAGTTTGCTCATATTGTTTTAGCAATCTGTTAACTTCATGTACTTGACGACCCGAACCTGAAGCAATTCGCTTTTTGCGAGATGCTTTTAGAATATCGGGGTCAGATCTTTCTTCTTTTGTCATAGATCTAATGATTGCAATTTGATGATCAATTATTTTTTCATCCATGTCACTTTTTTCAAGCATATCTTTGACTTTAGAAACTCCTGGCAAATAAGACATGACTCCTGACATGCCTCCCATTTTCTTCATTTGTAAAAACTGTTTAAGTAAATCATTAAAGCTAAATTGCCCACTCATCATTTGGGCTTGCATTGATTCCATTTCCTTTTCATCGAATTGTTGCTGTGCTTTCTCGACAAGGGAAACAACATCTCCCATTCCTAATATTCTTGAAGCTATTCTTTCTGGATAAAAAACTTCGAAATCTTTTACTCCCTCTCCTGAACCAAAGAAACGAATAGGTAACCCTGTTTGATATTTTGCCGAAAGTGCTACTCCCCCTCTTGGATCTGCGTCAAGTCTTGTTAAAATAAAACCTGTTAATGGCGCTGTAGAATTAAAATTTTCAACTACCTCTAATGACTGTTGTCCCATCATGGCATCCAGTACAAGAAAATTTTCTTGCGGTGTGACTAAATCATAAATAGTTTTTAACTCCCGGAGTAATTCTTCGTCTGTGCTTATTCGACCGGATGTATCAATAATAAGAATATCTGATAATTGTTTTTCTGTTTGATTAACAGCATGCTTAACTATTTCTTCAATATTATTATTAAGAGGTTCGATAAAATGAAATTGATTTTCTTTTGATAAAATACGTAACTGATCAATAGCTGCCGGCCTTCTTAAATCTGTAGAAACTAAAGAAACAGTTTTTTTTAAAGTGTGCTGACAATAATGAGCAAGTTTAGCTACTGTTGTTGTTTTACCCGCACCCTGCAGACCACAAAGAAGAAAGACAGCAGGTTTACTTTTTAAATTTAATTCATGACTATCATTGCCTAAAATAGCCGTTAGTTCGTCACTAACAATTTTAACAATTTGCTGCCCAGGCTGGACACTTTCAATAATTTTTTGACCTATAGCTTTTTGTTCTATAACTGAAACTAACTCTTTAGCAACTTTCAGTGAAACATCAGCCTCAAGCAAAGCTACCCTAACTTCTCTTAAGGTTGTGCTGAGGTCTTTTTCTGTAATTGCTCCCTTATTAGAAAGCGATTTAAAAATTCCTGTTAATTTATTTGTTATATTATCTAGCATTTTAAAATAAAAAAAGGATCGGTGGATGAAACTCATCGACCGACCAAATTCTTCTTTATTAGTGGATGTTTTTATATCACTATAGATCAGAAATGAGAATACCTTTTATTAAAGCTCAGGGTGCTGGTAATGATTTTGTTATTATTGACAAAAACGTTGATAATATTGGTAAATCTAAGAAATTAATTAAAACTTTATGTAATCGCAAAATGGGCATTGGCTGTGACCAGCTCATTTTAATTAAAAAAAATGGAAACTCTTATCATGTTAAATTTTATAACTCAGATGGCTCTATAGCTAATAATTGTGGAAATGGCTTAAGGTGTGTTTATAAGTATCTTACAGAAATTAAGGGAATAAAAAATCCAACTATTAAAACTAAAAGTTTTACTCACCTAGGTAAAAAAATTCAGGACTTGTATCAAATTAATGTTGGAAACGTTTCTACTGACTGGAAGAAAATTCCTCTTTTACTCAATAAAGATACTCAGAATCTCAAATTTCCTAATATTCAAATTCCAGGTTTAATTAAAATAATGAGTGCTAGTATTGGCAATCCTCACTGCATAGTTTTAGTTAAAAACTTAAATCAAATTACTATTGAAGAGATAGGACCTAAGCTTGTTAGTCATAAAATATTTAAGAATCAGGCTAATGTAACTTTTGTACAAAAAATATCTTCAACCAATATAAAAGTTCTTTTTTGGGAAAGAGGGGCTGGCCATACTCTCGCCTGCGGTTCAGGAATCTGCGCTACTGCCTATACTCTTTATCTAAATAATTTTACTAAGGAAAGTATTCAAATTAAAACAGAATGTTCTGATTTATATACTTCAATTGAAAATAAAACAGTGTCACTTACAGGACCTGCAGAAATTATTTTCCAAGGTAAATTTTTAATTTAAATGCAAAAAATTATTATCTCGCTATTTTTTATGAAATTATAAGTATTTAATGTTTTTTCTCAAAAAATTCTTTTCAAAGAAATTTGAAGCTTCTGAATTAGAAGATATCTTATATGAGAATGGAGTAGAGCCTGAATTTGCAGATATAATAATCGAAACGTTGTCTGGTAAATATCAAGAAACAGAAATTAAAGAGACTTTAAAAAAAAAAATAAAAGAAAAATTAAATATTAAAGATAATTTAGATTGGGAGTTTAAGCCGAGCACACTCTATTTAATCATTGGTAATAATGGCTCTGGTAAAACTACTTTTATTGGAAAATTTATTAATTTTTTAAAAGAAAAAAGACTTGCACCTTCAGTTATTGCTGCGGATACTTTTAGAGCTGCCGCAATAGAACAACTCGAGCATTTTGCAAGCAGAATGGAAGTCCCTTTTTTTAAAGGAGAGAATAAAGAAGATCCTGCAGCAGTTGTTTATAAAGGAATACAGAACCTCGGGAGTAAAGACTCAGTTCTCATCATAGATACTTCAGGCAGACAACATAATAATAAAAATCTTATGGATGAACTAAAAAAAATCTTAAACATAATAATTAAAAATCAAAATCAATTTACAGATATAAAAACTTTACTTACTCTTGATGCAAATATTGGACTTGCTTCCAAACAGATTATAGAAGGCTTTCAAAATTATATTCCAATCGACGGTCTAGTAATTAATAAAGTTGATTCTAATGCAAAGTATGGCGCTCTTCTTACGATTATAAATAACTTTGAAATTCCTATAATTTTTGAAGGCTATGGTGAAGATATAAAAGAATTAAGAATGTTTGAATTTGAAAAATACTTAGATAGATTACTCTGAAATGAAACAATTATTTGAATTTTTTCCATTAATAGTATTTTTTGCTGTTTATTATAAATCTGATAAGGATTTATATATAAGTATTGCCGCTGTTATTGTTGCTACTTTGATTTCGTTAATCGCTCTTTATATTAAAGAAAGAAAAATATCGACTATGATGTTAGTTAGCACTGTAATTCTAATTGTTTTTGGCGGACTTACTTTATTTTTTAAAAATGAAACCTTTTTTAAAATGAAACCCACAATCATTAATTCTCTTTTTGCTGCTGTTCTTATTATTAGTACCTATTTAAAAAAACCAATATTAAAAATGATGTTAAATTCATCAATTAAACTAACTGATCAAGGATGGTCAACCCTTAATAAAATGTGGTCTGTATATTTTATTTTTCTTGCAATTTTAAATGAGATTATTTGGCGAAATTATCCAACCGATATTTGGGTAAACTTTAAAGTATTTGGCATTATGGGAGTTACTATTGCTTTTACAATTATACAAATACCTATTTTAAAAAAATATTTTATTGAATAGTTAGTGCTTTAATTCCTGGCAATATTTTATCTTCAAGTGCTTCCAAAAATGCACCTCCAGCAGTTGAAACAAAATAAAAATTACTAAAGTCTTGTTTTGCAATATTTAGTGCAAGAATTGTATCTCCACCTCCAATGATTACTTTTGAAGAAGAACTAGATAGATTTTTTGCTGTATCAATTGAACCTTGAGCAAATTTTTCATTTTCAATAAAACCAAGTGGGCCATTCCATAAAACTAAATCAGACTGATGAATTATATTTTTTATTGCATTAATAGATTTAGTCCCTATATCAAGAATATTAAATTCTTTTTTAGCATTAAGCTCCTGTAATAAATATTCTTCACCATTATCTAAAATAACATCTTCAGGCAGATGAATATTGCAGTTATATTTTATCGCTTCATTCAAAATTGAGCTTACTTTACTTTCTATATTTTCTTCAATTAGTGAATTGCTGATGTTGATTTTTTGGAATTTTAAAAAATTATTTGCCATTGCCCCACCTATAAAAATATTTGAACATGATTTTACTAATGATAAAAGAGTATCTATTTTAGTGGAGACTTTGGAGCCTCCTATAATAGCAAAATTTTTTCCAGTAGATTTTTTAATGCTATTAATTACCTGAACTTCTTTATAAAAATTAATGCCGGCACACGAGTTAATATCTTTTGCCATTTGATCAACTGAAGCATGACTCCTATGAGATGCAGAAAAAGCTTCATTAATAAATAAATCCGCACCATTAGTAATGGATTTACTAAAAGAAGTATCATTGTTTTTTTCACCTGAAAAAAAACGAATATTATCTAATAAATAAATACCACTATCGTCCTCATGGTACTGTAAGAGACCCTTTGTTACAAAATCTTGATAAGATATGAAATGAATTTTTTTTCCTAAATTATGAGCTATTTGTTCTGAAATGAGGTTAAGTGAAAATTTCTCATCAAATAGTCCGTCTGGCCTACCAAAATGTGTTAATAGCAATATTTTACAATTATTCTTGAGAAGTAACTCTATTGTTTCTTGAGATCTGGAAATGCGTGTAAAATCTTGTATAACAAAATCATCATTTATTGGAACGTTATAATCCACTCTTAATATTACGTTTTTTATAAGTGTGAAATTAATATTTTTAATATTTTTCATTATTTACTCACACATTTAGTATTTTTTCTCTTTATTACTAATACTATATATAGTATAAATTACAAATAACTTAACTATATGAGGTAGGTATCAAAATGTCTTGGAATACACAAAAAATCGATAGTCTAAAAAAACTTTGGGATGATGGTGTTGCTACAAGCCAAATTGGTCAACAATTAGGATTTACTAAAAATGCGGTTATTGGCAAAGCTTTTCGTCTTGGTTTAGAGAGAAGACAAAATTCTAGAAAAAAAACTGCTCTAAGCCAGATTTCATCAACTATTTACCGTGATACAAACCCTAGTCAAAATATAATCTCTAATGATACGGTAAAGGCTTCTGCCCCTAAGAAAAAAGACAAATTTCAATTTAAAAAAAGTATTATTGGGACTGGTAATTTTAATAAATGCCAATGGCCAATTGGAGATCCATTATTAGAAGGATTTCATTTTTGCGGTGATCAAAATATTCCAACTAAACCATACTGTATAGAACATTATAAACAGGCGTATAATGTTGATGAAAAATATCTAGATAGACTTTTAGATTTTTTAGATACAAAAACTAAAAATTAGTTTTACATTTAATTCTAATCAGTTTTTTAACATGGCTTTTTATGATTATTTTGTAGACCATTATGGCCTAAATTTCATATAAAGTTAATTAAATAGCTATTTTGATAAAATAGTTCAAATAGTTGCAATACTCAATGCATGATAAATTACTAACAGTTTTTAGAAATGATTCTTAAACTGAATGTAAAAAAAAGGAGTACTCAAATGGATAAAATGTTATCTGGACTAAAAGGAACTTTTGACAACTTAACTCAGGTAGTGATTTCGCTACTTGGACTAGGAATTGTCCTAAGTTTATTAGGAGGAAATGTTCCATTTATTGGCGCTATAGCTGGCAATATTGTTAGCTTAGTTCAATCATTAGGGAATGCGGGAATAGTAGGCCTAGTAGCTGCAATAATTATTCTTGGATTTTACAATAAGTAAGTAATACTTATTCGCTACCCTTATCGTATAATAAAATGATTGGGGTAGTGAAAAAAGATAGGTAGGAATAATGATGAATTTAATTTCAAAAACTAAAGATTATTTAAATAAATTTATAGAACTAGGAGTTCTTCTTTTAGCGATATCAGTTATAGCGGAAATATTATTTGGTCCAAATGTTCCTTTTTTTGGTTCAACAGTAACACAAAATTTAATCAGTTTACTGAATAACTTAGGGGATCAGGGCATAGCCGCTCTAATAATTATTTTTGCTATTATTTTTGTTTATAGAAAAGCACTAAAATAAATACTTCTATAATATAAAAATATCCGCACTAGTCGGTTCATTTTACAAAATTATTATTTTTATGATAATATAATTCAATGAATTGGTTTATGATTATTATGACACTAATTGCTATTGCAATGTTTTTTGTTATTCAACATAAATCAGATAAATATAAAAACCCTAAAAATAAAATTCGATTAATTTTGTCTTTAGTGGCCTACCTGCTTTTTGTCTACTACTTTGATACTTCAATAATTTTAAAGTAAATGAAATTTCCTAAAAAATATTCTCAAGCTTTATTTATTTTTTTTATGGGATTTGGAATGAGCATAATTATGTCTTTTGCCATTACTTATATTAATACTGGCATGGACATAGAATTTTTATCTCGTTGGGTTAAGGCTTGGATGGCTGCGCTACCACTTGCTCTTTTAGTTTCCGGTATTGTTGCGCCTCTTGCAAAAAAAATAGTTAATTTAATTACTGACTGATTTATGGAGGAGAGGGCTTAATGGCATTACTTGAAATACTCTTATCTATGCCGATATGGATGCATTTTATTATTAATCTCTTTGGTTTACCTTTGTGGATAGGTTTAACTTATAATGATATTAGTAAAGGCTCGGATTCGATCAGCACTGAAAAAAGGATGAAGCAATTACTGTCTTGTTATGGCGTAGTAGCTGTTCTTTATGTTATGGCTATTCCCGTTACTATAATTAATAATTAGGAGATATAAATGTTAAAAGTATATTTGGCAGGTGAGATTCATAGTAGTTGGCGAGATGAAATTATTCAACTTTGTGAAAATGAAAAGTTGGATGTTAAATTTACTTCTCCTGTTACCGATCATGAGGCCTCTGATAATTGCGGTGTAGAAATCCTAGAAGCCGAAGAAAAAAATTTTTGGAAAGATAGGAAAGGTGCTGGTATTAATTCTATTCGAACCAAGAAATCTATTAAAGATTGTGATGTCATTATTGTTAAGTTTGGGGAAAAATATAAGCAATGGAATGCGGCCTTTGATGCGGGTTATGCTACAGCGCTCAATAAATCTATGATTGTTATTCATAGTGACGATCATCAGCACGCCCTTAAAGAAGTAGACGCTTCTGCTGCTGCTGTTGCTTTGAATCAAACACAAGCTTTTCGTATATTGAAATATATATTGAAAGGAACATTGCGTTAAAAACGTAATAATAAGGTAATTAAGGAATTTATTAATGAAAAAATATTTTCAAAAACTTCACTGGATTTGGAAAGTAATAATTGCTTTTGTTATTGGGAATTTATTATTTATCTCTTTTATGCTCATAACCATGAAACTTCTTTAATAGCCAGTTTCATGTACCACTCATGTACCACTCTTGCGCATAACATATAGACTCTGATTTTGGGTTATTATTTTTTAAATGACGTAGGAATAGAATGATAAAGAGTTTTTGGGGCACAGGCTCCAACTTTGGTTAGTTCTCGAGGGTTTGTGACTTTTGTTTCTTCTTGTGCCTCGACCCCTTTAAGATGAGATTTATAATGGATTTTTCCATCTAGAGATATTTCAGAAACTGTTGTTGCGCTAGTAATAAGAAAATGGTCATCAGACATTCTTTCAATACCTCTTACTGTAATGAATTCACCTGTAAAAATTTTATTGTGTGAGCCATCAGCTGAAATAACCCAAATAGACTCCTTGCCACAATTTCTGTCAGTTGCAACATAGCCATCCAAATAAGGGGTGGGCTGATGACCACCTGGAACTTTATTGCTTTCATGAACAATTTGGCCATCAGGCTTAACTTCGAGGAATAGAGAAAAATTACGCATGGAAAGTAAGTAATTTCCGTTATCTAAAACACCCACATAATTTGCGTGTGCCCAATCCTCATTGATTTCAGATGAGTTACGCACTGCGCTTTTGCAAGTCTGGTCAAGGTGTGTATATTTTTTTTTTGTTGAAAAATAGTCAGAAGGCTTCCACTCCCAAATGATTTTATTTTTTGAGTTTTTAATCATGAAACTTGGCTCAGATTTATCTACAAATCCTCTTGCAAAGATAAAGCTTCCATCATCTAGCTCTGATGCAGCGTGGTCGATATGTTGGTCTTTTACTAAAACAGTATGCTTCTTATCTCTCTTAACATTAACAACGCCAAAGTGTGGGATAAGAACATTGAAAGAATTATCTTGTCTTAATTCAAGGGATGCTCCCTGACAAATCGGCCTATTAGAATTATGTTTTTTTATATAATCCTTAGGAATATTCCATGACCAAAGTGTATTTCCAGTTTCTGCGTCTATCTCAATAACGCTGGGAGATTTTGATACAGTATCAACTAGAGCAAAAGATTGAATTTGCTTGGTTGAAGTATTTATATTTATATCAAATAAATCTGCAGAATTAATTGGTAATGAATATAAAACAAAGAAGTTAAAAAAAACTAATAATTTTAAAGTTTTAATCATATGATTATTTTATCCAATTTATTAATTAAATCTATAAATATTGGGCTACAAAGATTTGATTCTGTATAAATATTAAAACAGAATTTAATAAATCTATTCAGCACACTAACGATTCACAAAGTGTGTTATTTGGGCTAAGTTATAAAAAGTTAACGTGGAAATATTGATTAAGAACTGATTTGGCGCACTCGACAGGATTCGAACCTGTGACCCCCAGATTAGGAATCTGGTGCTCTATCCTACTGAGCTACGAGTGCAAAAGATTCATAATATAACACTGAGTCTAACTTCGAATGATTATAATTAAAAGTTAGATGTAAATTTTTAACAGTCTTTTAAAGAATTAGATAAGCTTAATATCATTTCAAAATATAAATTTTTATTTGTGTCAAAACTTGATCCTAACGGGTCAAATGATCTTGTAAGTATGCTAGAATCTTGTGCTATTGATTTAATTATATTTGGATTAAATTGAGGCTCAGAAATAATACAATTAATATTTTGCTTTTTAATTATTTTATGAATTTCTGAAACTTTCTTTGCGCTTGGCAATGCCTCTTCATTTAAAATTAAAGCTCCAGCAGACGAAACATCAAATCTTTTTTCAAAATATTGATATGCATCGTGAAAAACTATAAATCGTGCATCTTTGTTAATAGACAAATTAATTTTTTCAATTAGCTCATTAAGTGAATGATTTAATTTTTCTGCATTAGAGTAATATACATTTTTTTTATTTGGATCTTTTAGAGATAGTGTCTTGGCTATTTCATTAACAATTTCTATTGCATTTTTAGGATCTAACCAAATATGCGCATCAAATTCTCCATCTGCATGGTCATCATGGTCATCATGGTCATCATGGTCATCATCATATCCTTCTACTTCAAGAATATTTTCTTCTTTAAATTTTAATTTGATAATACTATCAAGGTCCATAAATGATACTTTTGTTGCATTATTGGCAATAGACTCTAATGGCTTAATCATAAATGTTTCAAGATCTTCTCCCACCCAAAATATTATTTCTGCGTCTTCTATCATTTTTGCATGGGAAGGCTTTAATGAGAAATTATGTGGTGAATTACTGCCATCTACAATTAAACTTGGGGATCCTAATCCGTCCATAACACCAGCTACTAATGAATGAATAGGCTTGATTGTTGTTACAACTTTTACTTCAGCATTTAAAGAGGAATAAGAAATTAAAAAAGAAAACGAAAGAAGAATTTTTAGTAAAGTAGATAGGTTATTAATTTGTTTTATTTTCATTTTCAATGTTATACAATAAATGTAATAATATTACAAGTAATAATATAACATATCTTTATTACAGAAATAAAATGCTGAGTCTAACTTCGAATGATTATAATTAAAAGTTAGATGTAAATTTTTAACAGTCTTTTAAAGAATTAGATAAGCTTAATATCATTTCAAAATATAAATTTTTATTTGTGTCAAAACTTGATCCTAACGGGTCAAATGATCTTGTAAGTATGCTAGAATCTTGTGCTATTGATTTAATTATATTTGGATTAAATTGAGGCTCAGAAATAATACAATTAATATTTTGCTTTTTAATTATTTTATGAATTTCTGAAACTTTCTTTGCGCTTGGCAATGCCTCTTCATTTAAAATTAAAGCTCCAGCAGACGAAACATCAAATCTTTTTTCAAAATATTGATATGCATCGTGAAAAACTATAAATCGTGCATCTTTGTTAATAGACAAATTAATTTTTTCAATTAGCTCATTAAGTGAATGATTTAATTTTTCTGCATTAGAGTAATATACATTTTTTTTATTTGGATCTTTTAGAGATAGTGTCTTGGCTATTTCATTAACAATTTCTATTGCATTTTTAGGATCTAACCAAATATGCGCATCAAATTCTCCATCTGCATGGTCATCATGGTCATCATGGTCATCATGGTCATCATCATATCCTTCTACTTCAAGAATATTTTCTTCTTTAAATTTTAATTTGATAATACTATCAAGGTCCATAAATGATACTTTTGTTGCATTATTGGCAATAGACTCTAATGGCTTAATCATAAATGTTTCAAGATCTTCTCCCACCCAAAATATTATTTCTGCGTCTTCTATCATTTTTGCATGGGAAGGCTTTAATGAGAAATTATGTGGTGAATTACTGCCATCTACAATTAAACTTGGGGATCCTAATCCGTCCATAACACCAGCTACTAATGAATGAATAGGCTTGATTGTTGTTACAACTTTTACTTCAGCATTTAAAGAGGAATAAGAAATTAAAAAAGAAAACGAAAGAAGAATTTTTAGTAAAGTAGATAGGTTATTAATTTGTTTTATTTTCATTTTCAATGTTATAAAGTAAATTTAATAATATTACAAGTAATAATATAACATATCTTTATTACAGAAATAAAATGCTGAATCAAAATAACTTATTAGTGAAATTAAATAATGCTGGTGTAAAAAAAAATAATAAGTGGCTAGTAAAAGGTGTCTCCCTTGAGATACATAAAGGACAAATTGTAACTTTAATTGGGCCTAATGGTTCAGGCAAAACTACTACAGCTAAGATAGTTTTAGATATTTTCAAAATTGATGAAGGTGAACTAATAAAAAATACTAATAAATTAGCTTATGTTCCTCAAAAGATAGCTATTGATTGGACATTACCACTGAGAGTTTTTGATTTTATGACTTTAACTTGTAAATTAAAAATATCAGAAATTGAAGATGCTTTATCATTAACTGGCGTTGTTGGTCATCTGTACAACGATATTCGTAAATTATCAGGAGGTGAATTTCAGAGAGTTCTTATCGCAAGAGCTATTGCAAAAAAACCAGAATTGTTAATTTTAGATGAGCCAGTGCAAGGTGTTGATTACTCGGGTGAAATTGCTCTTTATAATTTGATTAAAAAAATCTCCAAAGATTTTAACTGCGGAATACTTCTAATCTCTCACGATTTACATTTTGTTATGTCTGCTACTGATCACGTTATTTGTTTAAATGGTCATATATGCTGTTCTGGGGCACCAAGTGTTGTTTCAAAAAATCCAGCTTATTTAGAATTATTTGGTGAGCGCACCTCATCTACTTTAAGTTTATATGAACACAAACACGATCATACCCATGATTCTGATGGGAGTATTTCCAAATAGATGTTTGATGATTTTTTTATAAGAGCATTAATTGCCGGTATAGGTGTTGCAATAGTTGCGGGTCCATTAGGATGTCTCGTGATATGGCGTCGTTTATCTTATTTTGGCGATACCTTAGCTCACTCAGCTTTATTAGGAGTTACTTTTGCTTATTCTTTTGAGCTGAATGCTTCATTTTCAGTTTTTATTATTTCAGCTGTTATTGGACTATTACTTTTAAGTTTACAAAAAAGAACAAAATTACCTGGAGATGCTTTACTTGGGATTTTATCACACGCCTCTCTTGCTATAGGACTTGTCATTATTGGCTTCTTATCTTTTATTCGTATTGATCTAATGAGTCTTCTTTTTGGTGATATACTTGCTGTAAGTTTACAAGAAATATTAATAATTTGGGCTGGTGGTTTTTTGATTTTAATTATTTTATTTTTTATTTGGAAATCTTTATTTGCTGCAACTGTGAATTATGAATTAGCGGCAGCGGAAGGTATGAATCCTGACCGCTCGAATTTAATTTTTACAATTTTACTTGCGGGAGTAATTGCAATATCAATAAAAATGGTTGGGGTTTTATTAATTACAGGACTACTGTTAATTCCCGCTGCCATGTCTAGAAATTTTAGTAAAGGACCTTACCAGATGATATTTTTTTCTGCTATAGGAGGAGTATTATCTGTTATTGTTGGATTGTTTGCATCTCTAGAATTTGACATAGCGTCTGGACCTGCAATTATAACTGTAGCCTTAGTTTTTTTTATTTTATCTTTGATACCTTTAAAAAAAATGAGGGCGTTGCAAAAATAATCCCAAATGACTAATATATTGAAATGAAAAATATTCAGGAAAAATTAACAAAAAATCAGCAAATCGTTTTTGACTTACTTGAATTATCTAATGAGCCTTTGAAGGCTTATTCAATACTTTTCAATATACAAGAAAAAGGAATGAAGTCTCCACTTCAAGTATATCGTGCATTAGACAAACTTATGAAGCTTGGAAAAGTTCATAAAATTGAAAGCAAAAATGCTTTTATTGCCTGTAAAAATTCTAATTGTAGTGCGCTTACGTCTACTTCATTTTTGATATGCGAAAAATGCGATAAGGTAACTGAAATCAAAGATGATAAAATCTCAGCTTACTTCTCAAAGATTAGTAACAAATATAATTTAGAATATAGTAAACATAATTTAGAAGTTTATGGCCTTTGTAAGGATTGTAAAAATAAAAACTAATTCTAAAACACTACAATTATTAACTAAACCTAATTAACATTAATAACAAATTTTATTTTACTATCTGATTTAAAATTTAAAAGATAATATACATAAATGGAATTAGATGAATTTTTATTTAATAAATCAATTAGTTATTTAAGTAGATATCCCGCTACTAAAAAAAAACTTGCCATACATTTAGAAAAAAAAATCAAGAGTAAAAGGTATGCTTATAAATATAAGGTTAGTATTGAAGATTTAGGTTTTGCTATAGAACAAGTACTTGAAAAATTAGTTGATCTTAAAATTTTGAATGAAAAGCACTACTTAGAGTCTTTATTTAATTATTACTGTCGATCAATGTTCTCAATCAACAAAATGAAAAATAAATTTTATGTTCAGGGCTTTGATAAAAATGATGTTGATGAATTTATTACCAATACCATCTTTGAGAATCCAGATTTAGAATTTGATATATTGGTAAATTTTGTCAAAAAAAAGAAACTTAAAACTGAAGACGAGCTAACATTTAGAAAAAAATTATTTCAGGCTGGTTTTAATAATGAAAATATACTTAGATTTCTAAAAACTTAATTATTTTGAAGCAGGCGCTTCGATTGTAGCGTTATCTGTCTGCGCTGCATCAGCGTCGATTTTTTTTACTTTTTTAGCAATAATTTGCTTACCACGATACATACCAGTACTTAAATCAATATGGTGAGGTCTGCGTAACTCCCCTGATTTTTTATCCTCAATAAACGATTGTGAAATAGCTCTATCATGAGATCTTCTCATGTTCCTTCTTGAGGGGGATACTTTCTGTTTTGGTACTGCCATAATGAAGCGTTAACTTATTAAAAATTTGTTTAAATTACAATAATAATGTATAAAAATTCCTCAATGAAAGACGAACAAATAGATTTAGGCCACAAAAGAGTATGCCCTTTATGTGCAGCTAAGTATTATGACTTCCATCAAGATGAGCTTGAATGTCCATCATGTGGTAAAACAATACTAGCAGTTAATATCAATAAGCCTAAAAGAGGAAGAAGAGCTGGTGTTATTGCTAACCCAACACAAAATGTTAAAGAAAATGATGATTTGAAGGACTTAATCGAAGAAACTCCTGAAGAAGACTCTGAAACTACTCAAGCAGAAGACTTAAATGAAGATATCACTATAGATATTGCTGCTAACAAAGACCCTGAAGAAAATTCATAAATTTATCTACTATTCAATACTTCTAATATCTTTGCTGAAGCCTCTTCAAATTTTATAGAGTAAGAAATGGCATATTCTCTAGTATATCTTTCGAATGCAACTTGGAACATCTGTCTCTCACTATAGGACTGTTCTGTTTGATCGTCTTTTCTAAATAAATCTCTTACCACATCAGATAAAAGCCTGATATCACCAGAGTTAATTTTTTGATCATATTCTTGTGCTCTTCTACTCCACATTGCTTTTTTAATTTTTGGTTTTTGTTTAAGATTTGTGAAAGTACGAGCCATTGTAGGTTTACTTGTAATATCTCTTAAACCAATAAGTTTAACTTTACTAAAAGGTACACGAATAGTTAATTTATCTTGAAAAAACTGAATTACATATAGCTGCTCTTCAACAAAGTCATATTGAAACTTTTCTACTGTTAATATCCTTCCAACTCCATGAGTGGGGTAAACAATATTATCTCCAGCTTTGAACTCTTGAGAAAATATAATTTTTTTAATTTTAGGGGGTTTTGGTAAAACCATTTTTTTTATGATTTTTCTTTTAATTACTTTTTTTACTACTTTCTTAGTAACACTTTTTTTTACTACTTTAACTTTATTGATTGGAGTAACTTTTTTTCCAGGCATTTTTTTAGTAGTTGTTTTTTTAGTAGTTGTTTTTTTAGTAGTTGTTTTTTTTACTTTATTAATCATTCATTTCCACCTTTTTCACTAAAATAATTATCATACTTATTAGGAATATTTTCCCAATCCTTCGCGTCTTCTGGAGGCTCTTTTTTTATCTTAATATTAGGCCAAACTTCAGAATATTTTGTATTCATTTCTAACCATTGGTTAGCATCTACAAGTGTATCAGGAACAATTGCTTCAACAGGACATTCAGGTTCACAAACGCCACAATCAATACATTCATCTGGATTAATAACTAACATATTTTCCCCTTCATAAAAACAATCAACAGGACATACCTCAACACAATCCATATACTTACATTTGATACATTTATCATTTACTAAATAAGTCATTGGGAGCTTTTTATCTTATTTCTTATACTGATAAAATCTCGATCTTCAATACCTAATAAGATAGATATTTTTCTGACTGTCGCTGTCTCTAAGACATCTTGATCACTATCAATAAGCAGGACTTTCCAACAAATTTTAATAATATTAACTCTTTCTACATAAGATAAGGTACTTTTCAATTCAAGAGTAATTTTAGTTAAATCAGAATTAAAAAAATCCTCATCTTTAAGTTTTATTAACTCAACAGTTGTTTGTTTTTCGTCATAATTAAAGTACTTCTTTAAAAGCTCTGCTGTAATATTAATTTCTTCATCTTTAATGATGTGGTCTGCTGCAATAATTTCAAATATTAATCTATAGATAGAATTATTAAGACTATGATTATTGGACTGTTCATTAATATTCTTTTTAGAAAAAAACTTATTGAATATACTAAACATTAAGTTTTGTTAAATCATTAAAGGGGTTATTAAATAGGGTTTTATTTTGTTTTACTTGCTTTGGTGGAGACTTTATTTTTGGTTTTTGCTTTTCTTTAATAGTATTTTTCATAATTGGATTTGTTTTAAATACCATATAATCATTTTCTCCCATAGGCAAAACTTGCATATTTCTCGAAGATAATATTTCTATCAATTTATCTTTTTTAATTCCAAGTAGGTTCGATAAATCAATTGGTAGGGCATAAGGACCTCTGCTTTCTCTTTTAAATAAACCTTTTTCAAACTCATTATATACATCAAGTCTTATTAAAAAATCTAACTCCTTATGAAAACCTAAAAAAGTATATAGGTTTTTATCATTTTTATTAAAAACTATTGTTGAATTACCATCTCTAGGTATGTAATCGGATACTTTATATTTTATGTCATAAAAGATTCCCCATAAATAAAATTTTATACTCATTAGTTCTGGCCTTAAAAGTTCTGAGTTAAATACAATATTTTTTCCTAATCTAAAGTTTAATCCATGTATTTTTTTTCTTATATTCTCATCAATTTTTTTAAAATCATCTAAAATACCTTTTTTATATATATTGAAGTTACCCTCCATAAGGGAGAATATAAACGCTCTTTCATCGACTGTATTATTGATATGCATGAGTTCAATACCAGGATCAACCCTACTTACGATATTAGTTTGAATCCAATCATTAATCTTAATTTGAATTTTAGATATTTCATCTGAGTTAATGATTTTTTCTTCTACCAATAGTTTAAAATGTGGTCTTAATAACGACTCCCCTTTAGTAATTTGCGCTATATCATCGTCTCCCCAAGTAATAAATAACCCCTCAAGATTCCCATTAGCACTTTGCTTAAAGGATAGTTTTAAGCTGTTGTCAGGAGCACTAATAAAGTTTTCTAAGTTCATTAAGATTTTAGATGAAATTTCTTCAATAATAATTTTTTTATAGTTTTCATTTAATATGCCATTAAATTTATCATAAAAAACTAATCTAAACCCCTCTAATTTTCCAATTATTTCAGTTTTTATTGAAATATATCCACTATCGTCCATGTTTATGTTCTTTGAGCTAAGATTCAAATTTTGAACAATAGCACTTTGATTTTTATCAACAAATTTTTGCAATAAGCTATTATGAATTTCGTCAGAGAGTTTATTTTCAATCTCTTCAACAACTTTAATCCAATTATTATTATGAAGCCACTTATTATGATTGGTTATGTAAAGCCATGTTCTAGTTTCATTTAAGTTATAGATAAGGTCATTAATATTGCCTTTGTAATCTTCTAATTTTGTAATATTTGATCTCAGAAAATCTTCTGATAATTTCCATTCGTTATTAAATAATTCTCCATAGACATTAGCTAATAAAATTAAATGTTTTTCATCAGATATATTTTGAAAATCTGGAATTCTACAAATATCCCATAAGTTTTTTAATTCCTCAGGCGTATTAATGGGATACTTTTTTTTATAATCTCCAAGAAATTTCATTAAAAATTTTTGATCAGCTGCATCTTTTTTCAGAACTAATTTTGGATTTGGAGGGCTTACTCTTAGAGACCTAATTAAATCATAAGGCGACTTAAAAGAAAGAAGTGGGTTTCTCCAAAAAATTTTTTTTATTGGTTCAAACTTATTTAATTGAATATTATCCACTGTCTCTTTATTTTGAAATCTGGCATTCAGGGTACTCCCGAAAAAACCAGCTTTGGTATATCTTCCGGCTCTACCTGCTATTTGAGCTATTTCTAGATCGTTTAACGGGCGGACATACTTTCCATCAAATTTTTCCAAACTAGTAAAATATACCTGGGTAATATCTAAATTTAATCCCATCCCTATAGCATCGGTGGCTACAATATAATCTACATCGCCATCTTCATATAATTTAACTTGGGCATTTCTAGTCTTAGGACTAAGGGCTCCTACTACAAGCGCCACACCACCTTTCAGCATTCTTATCTGTTCTGCCACCTCATATAAATCAATTAAATTAAAAGCTATAATTGCTGATCTTGGTTTTATATTTTGAATCTTTTTATGTGCTATAAAACTCAATTCTGAAAATCTATTTTTAAATTTAATTTCTGCATCAGGTATTAATTCACGAATTAAATTTTCCATAACACTTGAACCTAAAAAAATTGTTTTATGTTCACCCCTCACATATAAAAGTTTTTGTGAAAAAATATGACCACGTTCATAGTCTGAAGTTAACTGAATCTCATCTACACAAATAAATTCAAAATTTTTTTCTGGCATTGATTCGACCGTGCAAAAAAAATATTTAGCATTTTTAGGAATTATTTTTTCTTCACCCGTAATTAATGCAATTTCATCAACTGCATATAATTTACATGCCTTATCATAATTTTCTCTAGCTAAAAGACGTAATGGGAAACCAAAAGCCCCATTTTTATACAAAAACATTTGTTCAAATGCATAAAAAGTTTTTCCTGTATTGGTTGGCCCTAAGATTATTTCTATAAAACTCATTTAAAAAAAAATACTATAACAAATAAGAGGTTGACATAGTTAAATCTTTTTTTAATCTTTTAATTAGATAGCGAGTAATTAATATTCGCACGTTACTAACTAGTTAGTAAGATAAATAAGGAGGCTATAATGGCTGCAAAAAAGAAAAAGGCTGTAACTAAGAAGAAAGCTGCACCTAAGAAAAAAACGGCTGCTAAGAAAGCAGCACCGAAGAAAAAAGCTACTAAGAAAAAAGCTGCACCTAAGAAGAAGGCTGCACCTAAGAAGAAGGCTGCACCTAAGAGAAAAGCTGCACCTAAGAAAAAAGCAGCAGCTAAAAGAAAAAGATAATTTTTTAACTTTTAATTCTTTAGAAGTTCACTTAAAAGCGGGTTATAATAACTCGCTTTTTTTATGTTAAAAATATCAAACCTCTCTTTTGCCCGTGGCAATAAATTAGTTTTAAAAAAAATTAATTTATCAATATCCCATTCTGAAATCGTATTAATTAAAGGCCCTAATGGAAGTGGTAAATCAACTTTACTTTCATGCTTGGCTAATTTTATAGAGCCCTTAGAAGGTACTGTTCATTATTATTCAGATTTAATTAATCCGACTATTTCATCAAAAAATTTTATTTTTATTAGTGAGGAAAATTATGCCTATGAAGATCTCTCAGTTTTAGAAAACATTCATTATTGGTTAACTATAAATGGGGTAACTCCAAATGATAAAGCAATCGATAGAAGTATTAATTACTTATATAGTGAACTCAATATCAATAAAAAATTTCTACATTTATCTTTTGGACAAAAAAGAAAATTAAGAATGTTATTATTAATGCTAATCGATAAGCCTATATGGATATTAGATGATCCATTTAACGGCTTAGACGAAGAATCAATTAAAAAACTAACAAAAATTATTTCTATGAAAAGAGATCAACAAGGAATGATAATTATTGCAACCCACATCATGCCTATGCTTACAGGGTTGAAAGAGTATAATTTATTATGATGAAAAAATTTTATTTACTTTGCTTAAAAGAGTGGCGTCTAATGCTATTAAAAAGCACTCAAACGTTGATCTTGTTTTGTTTTATTGTAATGGCTTCGTCTATCTTTGGTTTGTCTTTACGTTATATACAAATTGATAGTAAAATATCTATGACCATAATATGGATTTTATTATTTCTAGTAGTTATTATAAAAGTTGAAAAAGTCTACTTGGAAGATTTTAGCGATCCGAAAATTCAACAATATTTAAATTCCATATTTGCTCTGGAAGTAATCGTCTTAGTTAAAAATGTTATGATTTATATAAATTTAGTTTTATTCTTTTTGATAACATCTCCTTTGATATTTCTTACTCTTTCACTTGATTTTAAATTTTTTTGGCAGATTAACATATTAGCGGCCTTATCCCTTCTTAGTCTTGTGTTTATATCTTCTATCACGGCTTCGATTTCAAATTCCAAAAGTAATCGTCTTGCTATTACTAGTGTAGTTACGCTCCCTCTGTTTATACCTATTTTAATATTTTCTATTGGGGCTCTAGATATTGATTTAGGGAATATGAATTCTTACTTATTTTTCTTTGCATATTTTTTATTAAATCTTGCTTTTTCACCGTTATTAACTAGTTTTGCTTTAAAAAAACTATCTATGTAAATGATTGTTCTTAATCCAAAAACTCTTAGCAATTTTTTTGATAAATATAAAAAATTATTATTTTTTTTATTCTTAGCCTTTTCAATTATTTCTTTAGGAATGATTATTTTTATAGAAAATGATTATTATCAGGGTGTTTCTTTTAAAATTATGTTTATTCATGTCCCTGCGGCATGGCTTTCTTTAATGCTTTTTGGAATCATGGGAACTGTTAGTATTATTGGACTTGTTTTTAAATCTCCTACATCTTTTATTATTGCCAGAGCCATATCTCCGATTGGATTATTGATGAGTATAACTGTTTTAGTAACTGGCTCTATATGGGGATACTTAACGTGGGGAGCATTTTGGGTATGGGATGCAAGACTTACTTCAATGCTAATATTAACTTTTATTTATTTGGGTCATTTGATATTGCTTAACTCATTTGAACATTTCCAAAAATCTGATTTTGCGGCATCAATATTAGCTGTAATTGGTCTAGTTAACCTTCCCGTTGTCAAATTTTCGGTTAATTGGTGGACAACATTGCATCAAGGAGCAAGTGTATTTAAAATTGGTGGGCCTAGTCTTTCTGGAATTTATTTAACAACTCTGATGATTAGTTTTTTCTGCATTTTAATCCTTTGTTTGTATTGGATAATAAATATTTTTGTGACAATTACTGAAACAAGAAGATATGAGAGAAGGAAGCTATTTAATGAATAGTCTCTATTTTGTCTTAATATGCTATGGTTTTTTCATAATTTTAGCTGCTGTGACAACGATTATAATTATGAACAGTAAAAAAAGTGTATTAAATAAGATAAGTGAAATTTCAAAAAATCAACCAACAGATAAAAAATAGACTTATTTTTTTTGTTATAATTTTTATCTGCTTTGCTAGTTCCATATATTTAATTAGTTATGCCTTAAAAGACAAAATTTCTTTCTTCTATTCACCTTCAGAAATTGATCAATTGGAAATTGGAGAAAATCAATTACTGCGCATAGGAGGCTTATTAAAGAAAGATACTTTGAGATTAGAAAATGCCATTTGGCATTTTGAGATAACAGATGAAAATGGAATTTCTGTTCCCGTTATATTTGATAAAACACTCCCTAATCTGGTTGAAGAAAATAAAGGCATTATTGTTGAAGGTTTGCTGAAAAATAAAGTTCTAATTGCAATTACTGTACTGGCAAAACATGATGAAAATTATATGCCTCAAAGCGCTATTGACAAAATGAAGTCAGAAGACACATGGAGGGGAAATTAATTGTTATTATTGTCGGGTCAATTTTTTATTTATTCAAATTTGTTTTTAGTTTTATTATTTTTATTTCTGCATCATAAATTCTCATCTTCATTGAGTAAAATCATTTTACTTTTAATTGGGATAACAGGATGTATGCCGTTTATAGTTTTAATGATTGGATTTATTATTTCAGATTTCTCAATTTTAAATGTTGCCGCAAATTCATTTATTGACGATCCTTTATTTTATAGAATTGCTTCTACATGGGGGAGTCATGAAGGATCTATTCTATTATGGGTATTTATTATTAATTTATATCTGCTCATCTATTTATTTAATAATAAAGATTATAAAAATATTATTAGAAATATTTTATTAATTGAAATTGGTTTTATATTTTATGTTATTGTAAGCTCTAATCCATTTATCTATTTAGAATCTTTTGCTGATAGTAGGGGCTTGGGACTTAATCCCGTTCTTCAACATTTTTTATTTGTTATACACCCTCCGGTATTATTTTTAGGATATATAGGTCTTATTATTCCTTTTGCAGTTGCTGTTCATATTTTATCAGCACAAAAATTTGATCAAAAGTATTTCATTACAATTTTAAAATGGTCAAAAATTTCATGGTTCTTTCTTACTTCAGGAATTGTTTTAGGATCATATTGGGCTTATTCAGAGTTAGGTTGGGGAGGTTGGTGGTTTTGGGACCCAGTTGAAAATGTTTCTTTAATTCCTTGGCTATTAACAACTGCTCTGATTCATTCAACCGCTGTATCAATTAAAAAAAATGAATTAAAAATTTGGTCTCTTAATCTTTGTCTTTATGCCTTTATTGCTGCCATTTTTGGCACTTTTTTAGTTAGATCTAATTTAATTATTTCTGTACACAGTTTCGCTAGTGACCCACTAAGAGGAATGTATCTTTTGGCAATTATTGCCTATCTTCTATCTTTTGCATTATATTTAAATATGAAGAGCATCAAATTATTTAACCAAGATAGATTTAATCTAGTAAGTAGAGAAAGTTTTTTACTATTTAATAATATATTTTTTATTACTGCTGCTCTCACCGTCTTTATAGGAACAATCTACCCACTTTTTGCAGAAATAGCTTATCAAGAAAAAGTTTCTGTCGGCGCTCCATACTATAATATCACTTTTAATATCTTATTGGCGCCAGCAATCTTATTAATGGCTATTGCCCCTCAATTATCCTGGGGAGGGAATACTGTGAATTTTAAATCTATCTTTAAATTAGTCCTTCTAACTATCATGGTTGGTATAATATTTTTTTTAGTGTGGAAAAATATTTATTTTACTTTTGCAGCTATATTATGCTTTCCTATTATCGCAATGAGCATCATTACAATTCCCTCTTTATTAAAAAGCATGAGCCTTTCTTTTGTAAGTCAGTGGTTAGCTCATTTAAGTATAGCTTTATTTATCTTAGCGGCCGTATTTACAGAACAGTTTGACAAAGATTATAATATAGAATTTACCAATACATCAAACATGACTCAATCGTTAAGTCCTGAAATTCAAGTTACTTTAAATAATATTAATGAGAGGTCATACAGCAATCATCAAAAAATTGAAGTAGGCATTACAATTAATAATTCAGGTAAACTTATTTTATTAAGTCCTTCTAAAAATATCTATCAACCCTCCGGACAAACCACGACAGAAGTTTCAAAAAAAAGTTATTTCTTTGATAATTTTTATTCTACAATTACTAGTATTACTGAGAATAATGTAATTTTAAATATAGTTTATAAGCCTTTAATTAATTTATTATGGCTTTCGACTATATTGTTAATATTAGGCATAGGTTTATCAATTTTTAGAAAAGAAAAATATGAATAAAATTAAAATTATTATTATACCTATAATATTATTAGCCATAGCTTTAGTCATAATTCTTAATTTAAATAATGATAGAAATTTAGTTGAAAAATCCTACCCCCCATTACCACAAATAATTTTTGAAGAATTGAGTTATTTCAAGAATGAACGAATAGGAAATAATTTAAATGACAAAAAATATATGATTAATTTTTTTGCTTCCTGGTGTGCTCCGTGTTTAGCTGAGCATCCTACTTTTATGAAACTGAAACAAAAAGGTATCATCATTATTGGTATTAATTTTCGTGATGAAGAGAGCAATCTCAATCAGTGGTTAAATGAACATGGGAATCCTTATGAGTATGTTATACGCGATGATGGTGATATTGCCTTTAAACTTGGATTAATAGGCGTTCCTGAAACTTATTTTATTGATAAACAGGTCATATATAAAAAAATTCAAGGCCCTTTATTTGGAAATGATATTGAAGAATTTCTATAAATTATTTTTACTTTTTTTATTATTGTTTCCTTTTAATGTCACATCCCAGGAACAAATAAGAATTGATTTTTATAAGACTATTCGATGTCTTGTTTGTGACGGACAAAGCATTTATGACTCTGAAACAGCTTTTGCCCAAAATTTAAGAGAACAAATAAAGTTGAAATTTAATCAAGGTCTTACAAAAAAAGAAATCAAAAATGAATTACTAACAATATATGGAGAAGACATCAGCTTCCAACCAAAAAAAAATAAAATATTTTTATGGTTTAGTCCTTTTATAATTTTATCTTTAATTTTTGGCTTAAATATTAGTAGATATAAAAAAAAACTTAATAAGAAATAGTATATTTTTTTTCGATTTTCTTAAAAATCACTGTTACTAAATAGTTTAAGGCTAAATAAATTATTCCCGCTGCTATAAAAACTTCTATAGGAGCAAAAGTTTTTGATATGATTTTTCTAGCAATTCCTGTCATTTCCATAATTGTAATGACACTTACCAAAGAACTAGCTTTAATCATTAGGATTATCTCATTTGAATAAGCTGGAATAGATTGACGAATAGCTTGGGGCAAAAGAATTCTTTTAAAGGCTTGAAACTTATTCATACCAAATGCAACTGCAGATTCTGCCTGTCCCTTAATGATAGAATTTAAACCACTTCGAATGATTTCTGAGGTATAGGCTGATGTATTAATTGTTAATGCTAGAACTCCACACCAAAAAGGTTCTTTTAAAACTATCCATATAAAAGATTCTCTAATGGCTGTGAATTGAGCAAGGCCATAATAAATAAAATAAATTTGTACTAAAAGGGGGGTTCCTCTAATCACAAATACAAAACTTCTACTAAAACTATTTAATACAATATTTTTTGTAAGTCTCATCATTACGATACCTACAGACAATAATAGTCCTAGAAATAAGCTTAGAATAATAATTTCTAAAGAAGCTCCCAGTCCTTTTAAAATATCTAAAAAACTTTCGTAAATTAAATTAAAATTCATTAGATAAAACCTTTGCTGTATTTATTTTCAGCAATCATAAAAAACTTATTTGAGAAGGTTGTGAGAAGAAGATATAGAATTCCTGCTGTGACTAAGAATAAAAATGGCTCTCTGGTAGATCCTGATGCAATATGAGTTTGTCTCATAATTTCAACTAGGCCTGTAACAGAAATTAAAGCCGTATCCTTTAAAACTAATTGCCAAATGTTCCCAATGCCAGGAAGTGCAATTCTTAATGTTTGCGGAATCATTATTCCAAAAAGCATCCGTCTACCCTTAATTCCATAAGAATGAGAGGCCTCAATTTGTCCTTTAGGGATAGCCTTAACGGCTCCTCGCAATACTTCTGTCGAATAGGCAGCACAAATAATACCCACACAAAATGCTCCAATAAAAAAAGCATTGATCTCTATATATCCATTGTGTCCGAATATGCTTGCAACAAACATGATGGCAGCACTACTACCAAAAAAAAATAAATAAATAATTAAAAGCTCAGGGATACCCCTGACTACTGTTGTAAAAAAATTTGCTATGAATTTTAAAATCCAACTATTAGAAAGCTTCATAAGAACAAAAGGTATGGCGAGAATTAATCCAAAAACCATAGCACATAAACTAACAGCAAGAGTCATCATACAGGCGCGGAGCATTTCATCGCCCCAACCAGTATCGCCTAATGATAGTAATTCCATAAAGATTTAATAAGAATGGGTGACGACTAAGCGCCACCCAGAAAAAAATAGATTACATAGAAATATCTCTACCAAACCATTTTTTGGCTATAGTAGAAATAGTTCCATCAGCTAATGAGGCTTTGATTGCATCATTAAACATTTCTCTTAGATCATCGTCTTCTTTTCTAAAAGCTCCTCCGACTCCGTCGCCAAAAGGTCCTCCACCCATAGATGGGGAGACTGATGTAAGATTACTTCCTTCTTTTTTGGACATGTAGTCATCAAAAGCTCCGCAATCAGCAAGACCAATTTCGACTCTACCTGCTCCAAGATCAAGATTAAGATCATCTTGAGTAGAATAAGTACTTAAAAGAGCACTGCTTGCATATTGTTCAATAAAGTTTTGGTGAATTGTTCCACCTTGTACTCCAACTTTTTTTCCCTTCAGTAAAGCAACAACCGAACCAACTACTTTTTGAGTGGCTGCATCTGAATTATTTAAGTTTACACTTTCTAATTCAGACTGATAAGAAGCTAGAGCTGAATCTTTACTAACAACTAAACATGCTCCATCCGTCATATAACCAATAGAGAAATCTACTTTTTCCATTCTCTCTTCGGTAATAGACATACCAGCAATGATCACGTCATACTTTTTATTGAGTAAGGCAGGAATAATTCCATCCCAGTCTTGCGCTACAAAAGTACATTTTACGCCCATTCTATAACAAAGTTCTGTTGCCATATCAATTTCTGCGCCTTCTAATTCACCAGCAGCATTTGTGCCATTCCATGGTGGGTAAGCACCCTCTGTTCCAATACGAACCTCTTCCCATTTAGCAAAAAGGGATAAAGGTACAAAAAATAGAGAAGCTATAATTACAAATATTTTATTCAATTTTCTCTCCTTAATAATTATTATTGAGATTAATATAGACTATAAATCTTGAGTTTTTAATATAATTAATTGTTTTAAAGAAGATTTCTAAATGGTCTTTATAAGCTCTGCTGTAATAATTGCTCCAGCTTGAATGTCTATATTCTTATATCTTACAATGCCTTTTATTTTAGCAGTTGAGCGGATATAGAGATCATCGGCCTTAATTTCACCATCAACTTCTCCTGCCACAATAATATTTTCCGCATGGATTTCTCCATTCACTATACCGTTTTCTCTAATATCAATTTTATTAGATCTTAGAGTTCCAGTAATTTTTCCATTAAAATCGATATAGTCTTTGCCTGTTATATTCCCATTAATCTCAAGGTCGTCACTGATAAAACTGTGATGAGAGTTAGTATTGCTGGAAAGTGGAAATGTAAATGTATCTTCTAAATTTTCTTTTTTTTCTTGTGAACCAAAAATTGACATTTAATTATTATCCTCTGAAGAGCTATCTAAGCTTTGAGCATCTAGGTCATGTGGCTCCTCCTGGGAAGCTATTTTTTCAGATGGCGTGAAAGATGAAAGAGAGCCTGAGTGCTTGACCATTCCTTCAATAGTAGCACCGAATTTAACCTCTAACGTTGAATATTCAAAATTTCCTTTTGCTAGAGCTGTGCTATTCACAACAAGACTATTTTCAGTTCGAATATCTCCTGTAAACTTACCATTAATAGTCATGTCGTGAGTTTTAATATCACCTGTAAGGTTTCCATTTTTTGAAATATATAAACTATCTGAACTTACAGAGCCATTGTAGGTTCCTGAAATATTTGTATCTTTTGCATTGACGATTCTTCCTTCAAGCAAAACTCCCTCACCAACCAAAATTGATCCATTATCATTGGATATAGCGTTATTTATTTCATCATCTGAATTATGATCTAATTCGTTTTCCATTAATAATATACTATCTTTAAAATTGACTTAATGTAAAGGACCGTAATGGTCTATGCATAAAATTTAATTAAAAATTTGAGACTTGGCTTAAATCAATTAGTATAAATGTATGAATTCATTTAAGCAAAAAAGAATTAAATTAAATCTATCTATTGAGAAAATGTCAAAAAAAGTATTTATTTCCTCTCAAGTATTGGAAGATTTAGAGAATGGACATTATAATAATATTTCCCAACCTTTTTTGTATTATTGTGCGAAAAATTACGCAAATTTTCTTGAAGTAGAACTTCCTATTATTATTAAAAATTCCACCCCTATTAATATTAAGTAAAAAAGATATGATTAATTAAAGTTTAATAAGGAAAAAGGCGGGGATCCTTGATGCCGAAATTAAATGGATGAAAAATTAAACAAAGATTTAATTGATGAAGTATTGTTTTGTAAGACATATGTTCAACAATTTAATCAGTTAAAAAAAATTAAAGAATTATTTTCTTCTGTTGAAGAATTTATGGTTCTACATTGCATTTCTTCACATAATACCAAAGACTTAATTTCAAAAATAAAAGCAGCCGAAACTATAATCGATAATGATTTATTTATTCAAAATTATTTGAATGGCTTAATAGATAAGAAAAATTCAGGTGTGAGTATTCATGGAATTAGTCGTGACACAGAAATACCAAGAACTACCGTTAAACGTTGGACTAATAGTCTAATTCAAAGAGGGTTAATTGTTAAAAATTCAGATGGTTATCTTGTACCTACCAGCCTAATAAGAGAGTACAATAAAAGTCTAAGAGAATTAATTAGCAAAGGGTATATTGATTTTGCCAGTTTTTATTCCTCCTTAGAAATAAATAAATTATAAATTAATCCTGTTAACCTTTTTGTTTAAAGTTAGAATATTTTCTTACAATGCAAATATTAAAATTAACTAATTTAGAAAAAAATTTCGGCTCCAATAAAGTATTGCGCGGTATAAATCTTACTGCCAATCAGGGAGACGTCATCAGCATTATTGGAAGTTCAGGATCTGGTAAAAGCACAATGCTTCGCTGTATTAATTTTTTAGAAAATGCTAATCATGGAGAGATCAATGTATGCGGATTAGAAATTGATTGTGCAAAAGAAACTATTGAAAGACCCAATAAAGATCTTCAAGAGAAAATTATAAATATTAGAAAAAAACTGGGTATGGTTTTTCAAAGTTTTAATTTGTGGTCTCATATGACGATCTTAGAAAATATTATGGAGGCACCCGTTCACGTTTTAGGTCAAAACAAAAAAGAAGCTAAAGAAAATGCCTTATCTCTTTTAGAACAAGTCGGCATTCAAGATAAAGCCAGCAGTTATCCTATTCATTTATCGGGAGGGCAACAGCAGCGTGTAGCCATTGCAAGAGCTCTTGCTATTTCTCCTGAAGTTTTGTTATTTGATGAGCCTACATCTTCTCTTGATCCTGAATTAGTTGATGAGGTTTTAGGTGTGATGAAAAAACTAGCCGAGGACGGAAAAACAATGCTTGTCGTCACTCATGAAATGGAATTTGCCAGAAGAGTTTCAAATAAAGTCATTTTTTTACATGATGGTCTGATTGAAGAGGAAGGGCATCCTGACACAGTCTT
>Ga0208770_1000160_pt1 | contig 49338 bp, 45 predicted proteins | sample AntAceMetag02UK9_FD_184771 | JGI IMG/M metagenome (GOLD analysis project Ga0208770, IMG submission 184771) | Saline lake microbial communities from Ace Lake, Antarctica - Antarctic Ace Lake Metagenome 02UK9 (SPAdes) (version 2) | ecosystem: Environmental > Aquatic > Non-marine Saline and... | reverse complement strand
ATGCGCTCAACTTTAAAGACAGACCTTATGTGAGGAAATCAAAAGTTGTGACCCAATTGTAAAAATAACTTACGTAACTATCTGTATTACAATATATTGGCTAGTTCCGTTTTCAAGTTGGGTTATGAAGACATCACCAAAACAGATCTCTCAATCGCACCTTATTGGAATTGAAACAGGCTAGTGTAATTGTGTGTTCAATCATTTTAGTACTCTCAATCGCACCTTATTGGAATTGAAACTGGCTGGGAAAAAAAGAAACAATACTGATGTCAACTCTCAATCGCACCTTATTGGAATTGAAACTTCGGAAACCAAACGCCCCCCGTTCGGAAAGTAAACCTCTCAATCGCACCTTATTGGAATTGAAACAAGATTGGCAGACCTTTTTAAACCTAAAAGTAAAGGCTCTCAATCGCACCTTATTGGAATTGAAACCTGATCAAAAACGGCGGGCTCCATTATTTGGATTGTCTCTCAATCGCACCTTATTGGAATTGAAACACGGGAGAAGACCCAGACGAAAACAAATCTGAGGAAACTCTCAATCGCACCTTATTGGAATTGAAACTGTTGAATATAATAAGCAAAAGGATTTTTTACCGACTCTCAATCGCACCTTATTGGAATTGAAACAAATTTATTTCATTTACTTCATTCATTTGTCTAATCCTCTCAATCGCACCTTATTGGAATTGAAACCCTTTTGCATTTAATCTTTTCGTGATTATTACGTTCTCTCAATCGCACCTTATTGGAATTGAAACAGGGTATTACATAGAGAATATCACCAAGCAAATAATACTCTCAATCGCACCTTATTGGAATTGAAACAGTTTCATGAATTTGTGATATGTCACTAAAAGCTAGCTCTCAATCGCACCTTATTGGAATTGAAACAATCCCAAGAAAACCTTTTACAGGAATTTCAATTAGTCTCTCAATCGCACCTTATTGGAATTGAAACTCGCTTCAAACTCTGAGGCTTCAATCAAGGTTTCAGCTCTCAATCGCACCTTATTGGAATTGAAACTATTTGAAAGATGATATGTTTGAAATAACGTGTATACTCTCAATCGCACCTTATTGGAATTGAAACCGTTTTCCGCTGCTGCGAGTACTAATATTTTATTTACTCTCAATCGCACCTTATTGGAATTGAAACAGTAGCGCCCGTTTTAAGGCGCTCAGGAAGGTGTTACTCTCAATCGCACCTTATTGGAATTGAAACAAGCCTTGACATCAGTATTATTTCTTTTTTTACCTGCTCTCAATCGCACCTTATTGGAATTGAAACTCAGGACAGCTTAAACATAATCGACGCGCTTTCTAAAACTCTCAATCGCACCTTATTGGAATTGAAACATCCTGTGAGTTTCCGAAGCGGAAAGCCTATTGATCCTCTCAATCGCACCTTATTGGAATTGAAACATCGCAAATGACTTGCCTGTTGCACGGCTCATTACGCTCTCAATCGCACCTTATTGGAATTGAAACCGACGATATTATAATTAATCAAATAAAGGTAACAGTCTCTCAATCGCACCTTATTGGAATTGAAACAAACTAGACGATTTATTATTTGATATAATTGGTAAACTCTCAATCGCACCTTATTGGAATTGAAACCGAGGATGGAAGGATACTTATTATCTAGCTCTGTCACTCTCAATCGCACCTTATTGGAATTGAAACCCGATGCAGTTATCGCGCAAAATGATGGAGAAACTGCTCTCAATCGCACCTTATTGGAATTGAAACGTGGATGTTATTGATACGCCCGTAGACGTTTTTAACTCTCAATCGCACCTTATTGGAATTGAAACCAGATCATGAAATATGAACAAGCAATTGAAATAGCGCTCTCAATCGCACCTTATTGGAATTGAAACAGTGGATAGACCAAGAGCAGCAGCAGCCCTTAGAGCTCTCAATCGCACCTTATTGGAATTGAAACTTCGGTTTGAATATTTTAACTGTCGCGTTATTGAGCCTCTCAATCGCACCTTATTGGAATTGAAACTTCTAGAAGAAGAGGATTTATTTAACAGGATAGGCGTCTCTCAATCGCACCTTATTGGAATTGAAACATTGCTGGCAACAACTACAGACGGATAGGTGGGGAACTCTCAATCGCACCTTATTGGAATTGAAACTAAACTGACGCTGCGGAATATTCTGGCGCTTGGCACTCTCAATCGCACCTTATTGGAATTGAAACTAAATAATTCGGAAGAAATAAGGGACATTGTACAATCTCTCAATCGCACCTTATTGGAATTGAAACTGTGTAGTCACGTTCGGCTCCATCAAAAAAAACATCCTCTCAATCGCACCTTATTGGAATTGAAACCTGCAATGTTAGCAAAAGACGAAATAAAAGAGGCTCTCTCAATCGCACCTTATTGGAATTGAAACCAAAGTCAGGTAAAGAGCTTGAAAGCAAGACAAAACTCTCAATCGCACCTTATTGGAATTGAAACAGAATTTACAGGAAAAGGAGTGTTTCATTGTTGGGGCTCTCAATCGCACCTTATTGGAATTGAAACAGAATTTACAGGAAAAGGAGTGTTTCATTGTTGGGGTCTCTCAATCGCACCTTATTGGAATTGAAACAACTCAAATTACAAGACAATTGCTGTTTCTATTTGCCTCTCAATCGCACCTTATTGGAATTGAAACATAATGAGATTTAACAACGGTCGGTTTATCACAGATCTCTCAATCGCACCTTATTGGAATTGAAACATCAAAGAGCTAGAAAAAGAGCAACAAATTGAAATACTCTCAATCGCACCTTATTGGAATTGAAACATACTTAGTGTTGATCGCATCTACAAATGACTCGACCTCTCAATCGCACCTTATTGGAATTGAAACCGGATAGTTTATTGGAAATGTGTGGGCCTGATGCGCCTCTCAATCGCACCTTATTGGAATTGAAACATTGTCGGGCAGCTTCTCTACTACTTCCAATCTATTCTCTCAATCGCACCTTATTGGAATTGAAACTTAGTACACCACCTCTTTGCCGTTGAATTCCTCGAACTCTCAATCGCACCTTATTGGAATTGAAACTTCTTTAATCTCTCCCTTGTCTTCATCTTCGTCATTCTCTCAATCGCACCTTATTGGAATTGAAACCTTTTAATGTTATCGTGTCCCTATCCTGAATCATAACTCTCAATCGCACCTTATTGGAATTGAAACATGGATAGCAGGTGGTTGTCAGCTGTGTCAGTGAAGCTCTCAATCGCACCTTATTGGAATTGAAACATGAGATGGCCGCTTCGTCTTCACCTCTTCATACACCTCTCAATCGCACCTTATTGGAATTGAAACCTATTCGGCCGTTCCCAATTGCGGCAGCTGACCAATCTCTCAATCGCACCTTATTGGAATTGAAACAAATCAGTTGCGTTGAGTAGCGGCATCAGTCGTTACTCTCAATCGCACCTTATTGGAATTGAAACGCAGCTGTACCTAGTACGCCTATGCCAGCTTCTCCTACTCTCAATCGCACCTTATTGGAATTGAAACTTGCAGGACGTGCGGATTCAGGATTAGCAGTCAAAGACTCTCAATCGCACCTTATTGGAATTGAAACATGTTGGCAAAGGCAGTGAGTATTCCCCAAAAGTCTCTCTCAATCGCACCTTATTGGAATTGAAACTATGATTTTATCAGTGACTTTAACGAATGGAATAACTCTCAATCGCACCTTATTGGAATTGAAACAACAAAAAGTATTCTGTATAATATGCATAGTTTGGCTCTCAATCGCACCTTATTGGAATTGAAACTGGAAAGAACGGCACTGAAAGAACGGCATCTATTAGGCTCTCAATCGCACCTTATTGGAATTGAAACTGCTTAAGCCTATTGGCTATTGATAGGTCTGTGCTCCTCTCAATCGCACCTTATTGGAATTGAAACCGATATGCACAACGAGGAACGAGTAGTGTCATCATCCTCTCAATCGCACCTTATTGGAATTGAAACTGCGCTCATCAGCGTAGTGCATCTGCAAGTGTTGGACTCTCAATCGCACCTTATTGGAATTGAAACTTTCTTCCGCTTCCGCTATTCTATCGTCCAAGTCTCCTCTCAATCGCACCTTATTGGAATTGAAACAGTTTTTTCTGCATCTGGTACGCTAAGAATAGAATATTCTCTCAATCGCAGGCTAGCCGCCTGCTCTTCTTGTAATTGAAGCTTATTAGCCACAAGTCATCCTGACCTTGTTTCAAGGCGCTGGTAAGATTGCATGTCTAAAATCCTGTTTCGTCAACCTCAACAACGGTTCTCTCCCACAGTAATACCTGCACAACCCGCTTAAGGGTTAACAAAATGCCCGCTCATTACTTAGCAATCAGGATGCGGAGTTAAATTTAGTTTTCATCATATGAAGTCCTAAAATTAGCTGATAGGTTTTGTGTCAGCCATTTGTAGGACGTGATTTTCAAAGCCACTCAAATCATCTGCTTCACCACTTCCAAAGCAGAGCGAACGGCACCTTCCATATATCCGGGATTAATTTTGGAAGTTTCCGCACCAGCGAAAAAAAGCTTACCGTTCATTTCGGGAATGGTGAGCAAAGGATGACCATTATTTTGGTGGGCGTTTAATGCGGGGTTTACCTCCTTGGGATTAGTGAAAGGTTGATCTTTCCAAATCTCCTCTTGATACGAAATGTGGGGCGTAGCATCGCCGAATATTCGAGTGATGTCTTGTGATACATTTATTTCTCTTGTCTTTTTATCAAAATTACTGGCCGCTGCGGACAAAAAGCCCAACAAACCAAAGGTGCGGTTGTCAAAATTGACATGATCTTGAACTTCACGAACCAAACCAACATGGCTGATGGCTATCCCTGCGAGGTTTTTATTCCGCCAAAAGGGTGTAGGGTATTGAATGGCAAATTTGGAAGAGTCACCCATCCATGTGTGGGTTGCCTGTCGAATGCTAATGGCCTGCTCGGATAAAGGTGGGTGAAAGGATAGAGAATTTTGCATTAAAAAAGGAGGTAGACAGATGATCACCTTGTCAGCGCGTAAGACCAGATGGTCCTCCGTCGCGACGCTCAGTTTATTCCCAGTATCCTCTATGGATTTTACAACAGCATTTAAAAGGATATTTTCCGTATTCAGGGATGCGGCAAGCTTGTCTATTATTACTTGCGAGCCACCGCCTACTTTATGATACGGTTGGCCACCGGTCATTTGCTCAGTATTGAACTTTTCGGCTTGTATGCCTTTTTGCAACTCAAATAATCCGTATCCCGATTGATATTGCTCATGAAGATTGATATTTAGCTTGGAGAGCAAAGCCTTCAAGTTGGGATTATCGGCAAATATCCAAGTGGCACCAAGTTCCATTGGGAAACCGTCTTCCATTGTATTGGTTTTGATTCTTCCCCCTAGTTGCCTGTTGGCTTCCAGAACCTTCGCATCGATTCCCTTTTCTTTGAGTAAAAAGGCGGTCGTCAAGCCTGAAAGTCCACCACCCACGATTATTATTTCCTCTTGTTTTCTCGTCACTTTTTATGGTTCTCCATGTAGCAATGTATTAAGCCAAAAAGCTACTTAATAGTTGCATTGTCAAATAGAAAAGGTTGCTATTTCAGGTCTGCATTATCACCGACCTATGCTTGATAAGAACCAAGATTTAGTTGGTGACGACACCAAAACGATAAACAAATTTATTTGAAGACGAGAGACCTCTGCAAGTCATGGAGGTTTTTCAAGTACCGTCATTCCTGCGCAGGCAGGAATCTCATCCTGCCAATAGTCGTTTAGTTCTTCAAACCTGCTTCAGGTCTGCGTTATCACCGACCTACGCTTGATAAGAACCAAGACTTAGTTGGTTGATGACGACATCAACCAACTATATGTAAATGAGCGCTGATGGATATAGACCATTTCTTTGAGGCTGTCATTTCCGGTCAGGCAGGAATCTCATCAAAAAAGGTTTTATGATGTCGTTTTCTAGCTAAGAGATGGATAATTTTCAATGGATAAATATTAGTCGTTCCAGTTGTTTTCAGCGTTCGGCATCATCCCTGCAAATTTAGTTTGCGTTGTGCTTGCAAGGAAATACGCAAGACGTATTAAAAGGGAAAATAAGACTTATTTAGTATGGAGAAATATCGGAATAAATACCGCACAGCATCGGCACGTGCCTCTTGGTGGGATTATGGCAGTAATGCGGCGTATTTTGTGACCAATTGCACGCAGGATTGGGTTCATTTTTTTTGTGAAATCGCTGAAGACAAAATGGAATTATCAGAATTAGGAACCCATGCCCAATCGTGTTGGTTCGCGAACCCCTATCATTTTCCATTTGTGAAATTGGGGGCGTCTATTGTTATGCTCAATCATATTCATGGGATCATTATCATTGATAAATCCTCACATCGCCCAAGCCAAATGCCATCCCTATAATCCCCACAATCCACATCGCAACAAATTTGGTCCCCAATCACAAAATTTGACGTCCATTATCCGTGGATATAAAATTGGTGTAAACATACAATCCAAATTGGTCGACCCCAATTTCAAATGGTAACACAGGTATTACGATTACATCATTCGCGACGATGCATCCTACCAACGCATCAATGATTACGTAGAAAACAATCCAATGAATTGGGAGCCTGATAATTTTTTCAAACAAGCATGAGTACCTGTGGACAAACAGCACCTTCCATCCAGAACAGGATTATTCTCCCAAGGTCTGTCACTCACCACAACTATTTGTCCTTTTCCATTGCAGCGTTATATGTCTCATCATCCAACCATCCGCTAATCCTAAAAATCCTTCGCCTTGGTCTGTGGCATACCGAACAGAGCACTGGATATACTATTGAAAAATCTGAGACTCAGACTTTGGTGAGTGTTTAGACTAGAATTTCAGCGACAAGGGGATAAGATATTAGTCGGGCTTAGGATATCCTTATTTAAGTGTAGCATTACACCAATACTATTACATCTTTGCTTTTATAACAGCGGCAGATTCTTTTCGAAACGAAGATTTATTTCACTAATTTTTCCAATTAATATTTAAGTTTAATTGTATGAAGACCAGATATTATATTTCATTGATTTACTCGATAATGTTATGGTCTTGTGGTTCGGAGAACATGGATACCTCTGAACAATACCGTCCTAAATATCATTTCACACCAGATTCCGCTTGGATGAATGATCCAAATGGGTTAGTGTATTTTGATCAGGAATTCCATCTTTTTTATCAGTATCACCCGCATAGCACGGTCTGGGGGCCTATGCATTGGGGCCATGCGGTTTCTGACGATCTTATCAATTGGAAACGCCTGCCTATAGCGCTTTACCCTGATGACTTAGGCTACATTTTCAGTGGCAGTGCGGTGATCGATTATAAGAATACCACTGGCTTTGGCACGGAAGATATACCTGCTATGGTGGCCATATTCACACACCACGATCCCAAAGGAGAGGAGGCAGGTAATATTGATTTTCAATATCAAAGCTTGGCTTACTCGCTAGATAAAGGACGCACATGGACAAAATATTCGGCCAATCCAGTATTAAAAAACCCAGGAATTAAAGATTTTCGAGACCCAAAAGTCTTTTGGTATGAAGCCGAGCAAAATTGGCGAATGATCTTGGCTGTAAAAGATCGGGTATACATTTATAGCTCTCCAGACTTGAAAAAATGGGCGTTTTTAAGCGAGTTTGGCGCAATTATAGGCGCTCAAGCGGGCGTTTGGGAATGTCCTGATTTATTTCCCTTAATGCTCCATGGGGAAGACGAGACGACAAAATGGGTAATGCTAGTCAGTATCAACCCAGGAGGACCACAAGGCGGATCAGCCACGCAATATTTTATTGGTGATTTTGATGGAGTGACCTTTACACCACAAGATGAAGAAACGCGCTGGGTCGACTTTGGCGCGGATAATTACGCTGGCGTAACTTTCAATGACCTACATCCATTAGATAATCGTCGACTTTTTATTGGTTGGATGAGTAACTGGCAATATGCCAGAGTAGTACCGACAAATCAATATCGAAGTGCCATGACCATTCCTCGGGAGTTGAAACTAAGGAAAATGCAGGACAAGTTTCTCCTCCTATCCAAACCGACAAACGAAATGTCATTGACTCATTGGAGTATGGTGGAAATGCCCTATTCGAATTTGGATTCTTCGACGCTTTATATTCGATTTACAGATTTCACGAAGGAGTTTGATGTTATCTTCGAGAATGATAGCACGAAGGAGAGGCTAACCATTTCCTTGACCAAAGACTCCATAAGTATCGATCGACGATATGCAGGAATGAGTGATTTTCACGAAGCATTCGCTGCGGTGCATAAAGCACCATTGATGGATACCACCAATACGCTCATAGAGTTGTTTTTTGATAGGTCATCTGTTGAATTATTTATTGACAATGGTGAAGTAGTTTTAACGGACCTCCTGTTTCCAACCGCACCTTATAATAGATACACTATTCAAAATGGTATAGTAAGAGGAAAGAAAATGGCTCCAATGATCGAGACAATCAAGTAATCGTCCTGTATGGGGCAATATATCTCTTGGCTCTTTCTAGTTTAGAAAATTAAAATTGACATCATGAAAAAGGTATTAGCATTTGGGGAAATTTTATGGGACGTTATTGACGGCTCGCCGCATCTTGGTGGGGCGCCATTAAATTTTGCGGTACATTATAGCCAGTGCGGAGGAGAATCTTCTATTCTTTCCAAAATTGGAGAGGATGAACTTGGCAAAAAAGTACTCGCTATTTTACCTCAAATGAAGGTTCAAAGTGATTTGGTGCAGACAACTGCCGACAAGCCAACAGGTACTGTAACGGTCACTTTAAATAATGGACAACCATCCTATATTATCCATGAAGCTGTGGCTTACGATGATATTGATTTTACTGACCACCGTATCTGTGATCAGTTTGATGCGTTTTATTTTGGCACATTGGTGCAAAGAAGTAGTCAAAGCAGAGAAAGCTTAATCCAACTACTTAAAAATTGTCATTTTCAAGAAGTTTTTTATGATGTGAACCTTCGCCCTGGCCAGTATACTAAGGAGATCATCAAAGACTCTTTAGGTTATTGTTCCATACTAAAATTAAACGATGAAGAAGTGTACGAGCTTGGCGAGTTACTTTTTGATCAAAAAATTGGTTTTGATGCATTTGCTTCATTTCTATTCGAGAGTTACCCAAAAATTCACCTAGTGGTCATTACCAAAGGCGCAGACGGTTGTGCGATCTATCAGCGCGATCAATCACCCGTGAATGTGCCGTCAGAGAAAGTGGAAGTGAAGGATACAGTAGGAGCAGGAGACTCCTTCAGTGCCTCTTTTACTTTTAGTTTTTTAAACGGTAAATCGGCTGCCGAGTCAGCTAAAATAGCCAACACCATCGCAGGTTTTGTGGCTTCTAGCCAAGGGGCGATTCCAGCCTATCCCAAAGAAGTAACGAACTTGCTAAATTAGCCTATTATGGATTTGAAGGATTTCTACAATTACCTCATCACCATTGTCCCCATTCTTATTTCTGGGGTACTAGGATTTATTTTGGGTTACACCCTTATTTGGTTTTTGTCTCGGACCTACGCCAAAATTTGGAAGACTGATGCATCTCAGCTTTTTCGATTGAGGAAACCATTGGCCATTCTTATAATGGTGGGGTTTTTATACCTTTCTTCAAAATATTATTATCAGGATTTGAATGAGTATTGGTTCCAAGTACTGGAAATCATTAGCCTCATTGGTTTTTCTTGGATACTCATCAGTCTCGTAGGAATTGGACGAGTTTTACTTACTCGACAATACAATAGTGACGACCCCAATAACCTTAAGGCCCGAAAAGTCTACACACAAATCCGCGTCTTTGAAAGAATAATTGTGGTGGTGATTGTCGTGCTAGGCAGTGCTTCTGTTTTAATGACTTTTGATAGTATTAGGAGTTTTGGCGCGAGTATCATTGCTTCTGCAGGTATTGCCAGTGTTATTGTGGGTTTAGCCGCCCAGCGTTTGATTGCCAACTTACTTGCGGGTTTTCAAATAGCCATTACACAACCGATTCGCTTAGAAGATGTGGTGATCGTGGAAAAAGAATGGGGGTGGGTGGAAGAAATTACACTGACTTATGTAGTGATTAGGATTTGGGATAAAAGACGTCTTATCGTTCCTTCTGCCCAGTTCATTGAAAAACCTTTTCAAAACTGGACAAGAAATAGTTCCGATATTATGGGGACTGTTTATATATATCTTGATTATCGCTTTCCAGTGGATGTTTTAAGAACCAAGTTTAACGATTTATTGGATAATAGCAGTTTATGGGATGGTAAGACCTGTGTGATTCAGGTGACCGATTTGACGAGTGAAGTGATGGAGATAAGAGCATTAATGAGTGCCAAGGATTCACCAACAGCATGGGATTTAAGAGTGTTTGTACGGGAGGAGTTAATTGCTTTTGTTCAAAAAGATTATCCTGAATTCTTACCTCGTACAAGAGTAAAGCTTGAAAAGGACGATACGGTGAGCAAGGAGTAGTCACCGCCAGTTTTATCTGAGATCTTTAAATATTATGAAAAGTAATAACCAACTTTTATGGGCATTTACGGCATCTCTGGCAGGTTTTCTATTTGGCTTTGATACGGTAGTCATATCAGGTGCCAACTTACCCATAAAGGAGTTATGGAATACAAGCCCATTGTTTCACGGCACATTTATCATGTCTATGGCTCTTTGGGGAACGGTCGTTGGTTCTCTTTTTGGCGGCATTCCAAGTCAAAAATATGGTCGTAAGAACTCATTAATAGCGATTGGCATGCTGTATTTTTTATCCGCCATGGGTTCGTCATTTGCTACTGATCCGTATGTTTTCTCCTTTTTTAGATTCATTGGTGGCTTAGGTGTAGGCGCCTCGACGGTCGCAGGGCCCATGTATATTTCAGAAATATCAACACCAAAAAATAGAGGAAAGCTCGTCGCGTTGTATCAGTTTAGCATAGTATTGGGTATTTTGATTGCCTTCATATCAAACTACCTATTGGCAGGGTTTGATGGCGAAAATGATTGGCGTTGGATGCTGGGCGTTGAGGCGATTCCTGCAGCACTATACTCCTTGGCGATCTTTGGTGTTCCAAGGAGTCCTCGTTGGTTAGTCACAGTGAAGAAGGATTTAATAGGAGCGAAAGCCGTCTTGATGAAAATGGGGATAGAGGATGTAGACAAAGAGTTGAAGGAAATTGTCGATGCTGAGAAAAACATCAACAATCATCAGTCTTTCTTTAAGCATTATAAAAAGCCCTTGATGTTGGCTTTTTTACTAGCCATGTTTAACCAACTTTCGGGCATAAACTTCGTGCTTTATTATGCTCCTGAAATTCTCGAAATATCCGGACTAGCAGCTAAAGACTCCTTATTTAGCTCAATATCAATAGGAGGAATAAACCTTATTTTCACCTTTATTGGCCTTGCCTTGATTGACCGACTTGGGCGTAAGAAATTGTTAATTATTGGGTCTATAGGGTATATCGTAAGTTTATCAATGATTGCTTTTTCATTCTATGCGAGTCTAAGCTCTACTTTGCTACTAAGCTTCATATTGATGTTTATTGCTTCTCATGCTATCGGACAAGGGGCCATTCTCTGGGTATATATTTCTGAAATTTTCCCAAATCACGTTCGCGCTTATGGACAATCGTTCGGTACGGGAACACATTGGGTTTTCGCAGCATTGATTACTTTATTGGGACCACTAGTCATCGACTTCTTTAGCGCCAATCCATGGCCAATCTTCGTAATTTTTGCGTTTTTTATGGTACTACAGTTATTGTTTTCAATTATTTCAATGCCAGAGACGAAAGGCGTTTCTCTTGAAGAAATACAAACTAAGCTGGGGATTAAATAATTACATGGAATCCATGATATAATTACACAAATAAGTGCCCTAAAAAGCATCAGAGCAAGTGAAATGTATAGTATATTAATTAGCCTTTATATAAATATAATAGTGACGCAGAACATGAAATTATTTCTTTTAGCCCTAGTAATATCCATAGGATTTTCTAAGAAAACATTCGCTCAAAACGAGGGAGTACTTGAAGCAGACTCCATACTCAGTCCTATTATGATTGCTACTTTCTCTGGTGAGATGGAGGTAGCCGATTATGTGGGAGCACTGGAGTTAATATCTAGACAGAAAATTGAATCCGCGGATCAAACATCGCCTTTAGGTTTGCTCAATAGCGTAAGTGGGGTGTACATGCATTCAGGAGCTTTGAATACTAATCGAATAACTATAAGAGGAATCGGTGCTAGAACACCATTCAGTACCAACAAACTCAGGGCCTATTATGGACAAATACCACTGACCGATGGTGTAGGTGAAACAACAATAGAAGACATTGATATTTCCAATTGGGGTCAAGCTTCAATATTGAAAGGCCCAGTATCAAGTACCTATGGCTCAGGATTAGGTGGCGTTTTATTAATAGAACCAATTCATATTCAAAAAGACGAAGCGTTGTTAAAGTTGAATAGCCAGCTAGGATCGTTTGGACTTGTGAAATACGGATTGATGGCAGGTATTAATAGGAATAATAAGTCTGTTATTGTAGGCTATTCGAATCAAAAATCGGATGGCTACCGAGACAATAATAGATTTCAAAGGCATAATTTTAACCTCAGAGCTAGCTTTAAGAGAAAGAATTCAAGCTTCGAAGTTTTAGGTCTTTTTATCGATCAGTTTGCCGAAATACCAAGCTCAATAAATGAAACGGATTATTTAAATTACCCAACGAAGGCTGGATTTACGTGGAATGCTTCTCAGGGTTTTGAAGATTACACAAAGTACTTGGCAGGAATTACCTGGACGCAATTGATCAATGCAAGCCTTGATTTGAAAACCTCTTTTTACGTCAACCATAAAAATAATGATGAAGCGCGACCATTCAATATTTTGAAGGAAGAATTGGATGGAGTAGGTGTGAGGTCTGCTTTTTATCTCGGGTTAAATAAGAGCAATATTGAATTTGGCTCAGAGTTTTATACTGATAATTATCGTTGGATGACTTATGAAAACCTTTACGAGGATAACAATGGTCAGGGGAGTTTAGAGGGAAATAGGCTGACAAATAATACGGAGCAAAGGGCTTATTTTAACGTGTTCTCAGCGTATAATTATTCTTTTTCGGATGACTTTAAGGTAGACATTGGTGTAAGCGCGAGCCAGACGGTCTATGAGTTGCAAAAAGAATATCCCATTCGGGAAAAGACCAATTACGATTATTCATGGCAAGTATCCCCGAAGGTTGGATTCAATTATAAACCGTCGGTATCCTTTAAATTTTACGGGCTTATTTCAAGAGGTTTTTCACCCCCTAGCTTGGAAGAAACGCTTACGCCCGATGGTAATCTAAACCCAGAAATACGCCCGGAGATCGGATGGAATTACGAGATAGGAATAGATAAATCCTTTTTTAAAAACAGGGTCCAACTAGATATTGCGATGTACACGATGTACATCAAAAACTTATTGGTCGCTCGAAGAACGGGTCTTGACCAGTTTGTTGGAATTAATGCAGGCAAAACAAGACATGCGGGTATGGAAACAACACTCAATTTTCAAATATTAAGAAGAAATAACATGTCATTGGATATGTCTTCTAGTATTAGCTTGAATGATTTCAAATTTTTAGCCTTTGAAGAGGGAGAAAATGTTTTTGACGGAAATCAACTGACAGGCGTTCCAGAAGAAACCATCTCCAGTCGTATTGATTTACATTATTATGCTTTCAGCATTGCATTAGCTCATCAGTTTGTATCTAAAATGCCTATTACTGACGACAATCAAGTTTACACAACAGCTTATCATATTTTCAATTCCAGTATTGGATATGCTTCGGTTTTTAAGAATTTAAAATACCGGTTGAACTACAGGATAAATAATATTTTTAATACTTCCTATGCCTCCATGGTCGCTGTGAATGCTCAAGGCTTTGGTGGTAATGCGCCAAGATATTATTATCCAGGGTTACCAACCAATCATCAAATATCTATGACCATTGATATCGGTTGGCTAAAAAAATTATCGCACGATTAGCTTTTTAACTTGCGATGTTATTGTTGATTTCAAATAGTATATGCCAGGTATAAACTGATGTGTACTTATTTTCGTCCATTCCTCGGTGACTGTAAATTCATGAATTAACCGCCCAGTGCTGTCATATACTTTTACATCGTCCTTTTTTGAATCCGTTTTTATGTTAATATGCGCATGCGTATTCACAGGATTGGGATACAAAGTGAGATTTGGATTAATTTTTTCAAAAACGGAAAGTGGGACTTGGCCATTAAAGTAATTCTCAGCGAGTGCAAAGACTTCTGTACCTATGATTATACCGATTTTTCGACCAGGAATATCATCTGCTGGAGGATGGATACCTCCCCAAATTCTAGACAAACTGCATTGGTCGGAAGCGTCCCTATAAGTTGCCCACTGTAATATGACGTCTGTGCTTGGGCCATTCTCAAAGACCAGAAAGTCATTCTTTTTTGCGATAAACTCACCCATTCCACCCGGAAAATAGGGGTCTCCTGTGAGCATGGTGATTACTTCGGCAGCTGCCCGAGAATAGGTGCTATGTCCTGAAATGTATCCAGCGAAAGGTGGCGTAACAAACGTTGGTCTTTGATAGGGCCACCAGTTTTCTGCCAAGATCCAATCAACGCCCGCCTCATCATATGCGGGATCTGAAATGAAATCAGGGCCTTTCCATGCTTTAATCTTTATTTTTCCAATGTTTTCAACATTGGCGGATAAAGGGTCTTCTTCTTTTATTATTTCTATGTAGCCAGCGGTCAATGGTAACCCTTGAAAATGGTAATCAGAGGAGCTCAAATTGGAGCTTTGTCCTTTTACATTCATGTAACGAATGGCCGAAATAGGCCTTAAATAGTCATACCAACCTTTTAATGCCCAAGAAGTAATGGCCACATCATGCATGGCTGCACCAAGAGTAAAATAGGCTTTGATATCATATTCGAAGGAGTTTTTAAGCGTGGTGGTTCCTTTGTACTTCTTTTCGAAAGAAGGGTGATCCATGACATAATTCAATATCGTAAACCAATGACCCGGTGGTGTTTCAGAGTCAGGACCATCAGCCCAAAATTCTGCGAGTACACGTGTGTAGTCACCGCGAGGTACTATTTGAGATTCATATGGCAAATTGGTTTTTGGATTGATTTCGTATCCTTGACTATTATCACCACCCGCTAATTGATAAAAATCAGAATAGTCTTCCATCGAACTTGGTAGGCTAGATATATTTCCAATCTTACGAGGGGAAATATCCCACATTACACTATCAGAGGAGTCAAGATGTGATGACCAATGAGCGACCATACTGAATCCCCATTGATATTGATTTCTTTCCGTCTCCATTCCTTGCAAATAAGGTGGAGGGCCAGGATCGTGATACACATAATAGGTATGACCGTCCCGCTCATGTTTTTGAGCATTTGCTGTGTTGAGCGTAAAGCCGCTGACATTTCCCCATTCTGGACTTAAAAAATCAGGAATGTTGCCGGGTATAAGATTACCGCTTTGATCTATGAATGTATCAAAAGCCAAGGGTTGCCAACGGTCTGGGTTTTCCATATTAGGGTTTCCAGGTTGGGACAAATTTAAAGGTTGATTTAGTGGCTCGTAAAAAATATTACCGTAATCAATTGCTTCATTCGAACCATCCAGAAGGCCATAGTTTATGATCTCCAAAGCAATAAAATTTCCTAACGAGGAGGCTTGTCCGTCAGCATAATCAACAGAGACTAAGTTTATATCATAATTAAAAAACATCATTAACGAGTCAAAATAATCGTTCGACTCATTGGCTTTTGGCGAATTTCTAAAGCGGTATTGTAATAGTCTATAAACGGCGAAAGACGCTACTTCTTCCATGTACATCTCATTTTGATTCAAGTCTAATGAGTCATCTCTAAAGGTTGATTGAAAGTCACCATGATTTTTACCAATCAAATAGGTGGTAGCCGTATTGTCAAATAAAGCCCATGAGTCATACAGCGCGATGGAAGTATGAAATAAATTTCGTGCATGAACCGTAGGCCTTGCAAAGTCATTTCTAATAGCCAGCAAAGTAGCCTCATTCCAATGCCGAGCAACACTGTGGTCTTGAGTGAAACCCGGACACAAAAATGAAGTTATTGCAACAATGGTAAACAGTACTTTCATATGTCAAAAATGATAAAAAAAGCAGATTTTCGGTCAGTAATGAATGATCTTTTGCTTGAATTACTTTTTTCTGCCCTTTAGCCATAGGAGTATCCTTAATTATGACCAATAATGTGGTGATAAATCATTGGAAAACTCTGCTATTATATGTCGGATTACTTTGTAAGTCAATTCGTGTTGGCAGCTCAAACCGAGCACTTTAATGGTCCATTTTTAGCATAAATAAATTTTAAAGTTACTTATCGAAAAAACGTAGCGTAGGTATGGGTTTTACGCGATATCAGACCTGATTTGGCGCTCTAATATGTAAATGTGGCTCAAAGATTAGCGTAAGAAAAGACCTTATCCATCTGAAAATATAAGCGATCAACTATGCTGGTATTGCTTATCGAAATCTTAGTAATTTCTCCAAAGCTTTTGAGCAATACCTTAAAGCGTTAGAACTCTTAGAAGAACATAGAGATTCCGAGCAAAGAGGTTATACCCTAATTAATCTTGGGAATCTGTGTTTATATCAAACCAATGATCAAGGTGCCATCCACTACTTTTATACAAGGATTGGATCAAGCGCAGAGCTTGGGCAATAAGTGGATGGTAGGTTAGTTATTTAAACTTTGGTAGATCTTAAAGGTGGATGATTGAGTTTGGACAAGCAGAACTGTATTTTAAGCAAGCCGTATTTATCCGAAAAGAGCAGACCGATTATTATGGTCAGATGGCAGTAGAAATAGATTTGGTTAACACTTATTTCAGAAAAGGAAATTATACTAGATCTCTTAAATATTTTGAAGAGCTCTGCGGTAGGTTGAATCCAGACAGCTTGAGGCTCAAGTCTCATGCCTTAGAAAGGATATCAAAGACCTATTTGTTTATGAATGATATTCAAAAGGCAGAATCCAGAGCTATCGAGGCATTGGATTTGGCTAAAGAAGTGAATGCAAGGTTCAATGAGAAAAATATTTTGAGTATTCTAAGTCAGATCTACGCCACCAGTCTTGATTATCAAAAGGCATTAGAATTTCAAAAACGCTATTCAGACTTAAATATTTGGCTTTCAGCGAGCAAAATATTCGGAAGATTTAATAATTTAAAAATCAGAATCATATTGAAAAGCAAGAGGCCGAGAATATGGTTTTAAGGCAAGAATCTCAGTTTCAACAGGAGATTAATAACCGAAAAAGAAGAATAATTATACGGCGTATTCGAGCTGTTGGACTTTTTCTCTTACTCGCAATATTGGCAATAAGGACATCAAAAATTTGCAAAAAGCTACTTTCTGAAATTAGCTAACAAAAAGATGAGATAGCGCAGGATAAAAATGTCACTGAGTCACAATCAGATAGACTAAAGGAATTAGCTGCTGCCAAATCTAGATTTTTTGTTAATGTCTAAGATGATCTTCGAAAACCTCTCAGTTTAATTTTGAATAACCTTGATATGTTAAAAGAGGCCAATGAATCATATTTGGTAGCTCAAGGAGGGAGGAATTTCGATATAGGTATCAAAAATGCTAAACGATTAATTTATCTAACAGAGGAAATGGATGATCTCGCTAGACTGGAAGAAGGAAAAATAAACTTGCGCTTATCGTCTGTAAGAATGTCCTCTTATTTGAAAATGTTGAGCGAAATGTTTGTGGGAACAGCGGATTACAAGGGGTTGCACTTTCGCTCCAAAGCCAGTTGTCCTCACAGGATAGAGCATTGATTGACCCGCGTCAGTTTGAAAACATATTTTATAATTTTGTGTAAAATGCGATTGGGCATACAGGGAAAGGGGATATGATTACTATTATTAGCGCTAGGTTACAGGAGGAAATAGCCATTCAAATAAGAGAGACAGTGAAAGGAATGGCATCAGCGAGTATTTCACATATTTTATCAATCAAAAATAATAAATTTTGATCGCGAGAGGGATTAGGAATAAGCTCGGCTCTTTTCAAGGAGTTAAATGATTTACATAATGAAAGTGTTACAGTCGAAAGAGAAATCGGTAGGTGGCCAAACTCAACTTTTCATTTCCAGCGACGGATACAGTGATCCGAGTAGACGCACCTGATTTACGAGATCACATTACAAGTAGAAATCACTTGTATGTTGAAATTGATCGTGAAGCGAATTGCGTTGGAGTTCCACTTCCAAAAACAGAAGAAAGAAACAAAATGTCTTACTTGTTGAGGATCATTCAGAAATAACATATGATATCCGACAAATCTTGGAAGATGACTATGACATTATTGAAGTATCGCATGGTTTAGAGGCGCATGATCTATTTAAACTTAGTAAGTATGATATTATCCTATCAGAACTAATAATGCCGTATATGGATGGATTTAAGCCCATTGAGTCAATTTCAAAAGATCCTAATTTTAGTAAAATGCTAATTTTGGTTGTTTCGGTAAGGATGACCGAAGGAGATAAGGGCTAGGTACTATATAAAGTAATCAACGATTATTTGCAGAGGCCTTTTCAAAAGAAAGACTTGATTTTAAGAATCAATAACTGTTTAAATCAAAGAATGAAAAGGAGAGATCAGAGGAAAAAAAATTACTAGAAGTATTTGACCGCAAAGGAATAACGCCAATTGAAGAAGATAGACTAAAGAATGTAGAGGCGTTAATTATGGATAAGATCGCTGACCTTAACTTATCAGTGCAAGAGCTTATAGAAGCAATGTCCGCTAGTGAAAGAAAGTATGCAGGTTGATTAAACGTATTGCGAGCCTAACCCCACACGAATATATTACGGAGGTGAAAATGAAACACGTAGATCTTTTCATGAGAAAGATTGAAATTTGAATGGTCACTGATACAGCCAAAACTATAGGTCTAAAAAAGGTAACCGCATTTAGCCCAAAATATGAAAAACAATTTTGTGAAAAACCATCTGAAGTACTAAGTGAATAAAATGATCAAAGCAATTTTATGTGATTTGGATGGCGTCATATATTCAGGCGGACAGTTAATCCCAGGCATTAAACGAGGCATTCAAGCTATTCGTGAAAAAAATCTACCGTTAAGGTTTATATCAAATACGAGCACTAAAAAATTATCTGAAATAAGAGAACAGTTGATTGGCTTTGGTTTTGATGTTGATCAAAATGAGCTCATTACGCCTGTATCCTTAGCCTATGATTTTTTAAAAGCGAACAATCAAACAGCCTTACCAATAGTTCGTGATTCGTTGAAACCATTCTTTAAGGTTGTTAGCAATCATGACCATCCCGATTGGATTTTGATAGGTGATATCGGTCAAAAATGGAGCAATAAATTATTGAATGAATTATTGACCTATTTGGAAAAGGGTGCTGAAATATTGGCTATGCATAAAAATGCATACGCACTTTTCGAAGGAAAAAAGGTGCTAGATATAGGCTCATTCATAGCTGCTTTGGAATATGCAGCCAACAAAAAGGCTACTGTATTAGGCAAACCCTCTTTAGATTTTTTCAGGTTATCGATAGCTGGGTTTGACGTAGAAAGTGTTCAACAAATACTAATGATAGGAGATGATCCAATAGCAGATATCGATGGCGCTCAAAAGGCTGGCCTTACGACGATGTTTGTAGAAAGTGGAAAATCCTCGATAGAGGATCTAGAAGGGTATAAAATAAAACCAGACTTTAGATGTAAAAGTCTGGCTGATATAATATCGATTATTTGAAATAGACTCAGTTTGAGATCTCTAGAACCTGCGCTTCAGTGAATCTATTTAGGTATTGTGACTGGTCAAGTGTACTATGTACGGATTGTCCATTGTAACTAACAAAATGGTTCACTTCTTTACTCTTTATGAGTCTGTTTAATCCTTTTGAAATCTTATTTTTCTTTCTCATGATCTTGTAGGTTTCAATCATAAGGCAAGGAAAAATTTGAATACCCCCAAACTGGCGAAAAAAAATTTACTTATCTAATGTTTGTGTTTTAGTATCAGAAGAAAAGACGGAGAAGAAACCAAGGACAATTTCACTATTCGAAGCGGAAAGATTTCCAAAAATAGGAGCGGGTACTACATTTTGATTTGCACTAATCGAGATTGTTTGCGCTTTCAAAAGTTTGTAATAGTCAAATACTTCCCTACTTATTTTTCTCATTTCTAGTTTTACCGATTCACCACGAGTTATTGATACTGATCGAAACTCTTCATTGAATGTGTTTCCATTAAAAAAGCCATCTGATTTTAGAAAGATATTTTCAGGTTCGTCGAGGTAGACCCCATCTTGGAATAGTCGGTAATAGTAGAAGTTATTCATTAAGAAATTATCAGTACTGGAAATGACCGGATAATACATCTCCTCACTATCATTGTTGGTGATTTCTATTGGTTCAAACCAAAGACTGTCAATTTTTGCTTTACCTGGCATAGAGATAAATGCAGAAGTAATTAAAATATCATCTTCTAAGTTTATAATTAAGCGGTACTCTTCATTTTCTATTCCGGCAAATGGTTGGCTCGAAAGGTAGACCCCATCAGAAGAATGTACAAATTCGACCAGAACGTTTTTACCAGATACTACACTCACATCCGCGGTTGCTATCGGCTCTGAAATGACAGCATTATCAAAAGATGTTGTACGCGAAAGCGTAATTTGTTGTTCTACTATTTGATCCGATAAATAAGCCTCTACAACGACTAAGTCGGCATTTTTATTTAATGCTAAATCCTCACAAGAGAGATTGATAAGTAGCAGAGATATGATTAGTAAATACCTCATGTCAAAATGAAAAATTATAAGTCACCCCTGGCACAATGCCTTTAATCACAGAAAAAACTTCAATTTCACTGGCATTAGTTAGGTCGTCTGTTTCTTTAAAGACATAAGAATAGGCATTTTTTCTTGCATAGACATTGTACAATACGAACGTCCAGTAGTCATTGAATTTTCTCAATTCCCCTTTTTTATTATGGTCTTTTCCTTTCAATCTAAGGGAGATATCCATTCTATGGTATGCTGGGAGTCTGCTTTGATTTCGATCGACAAAATGGGGAATGAACTTTCCGTCGATTTCATATCTAGCAACTGGGAGTGTCACAGGCCTGCCAGTACCATAATTAAAACTTGCAGAAGCGTTTAGACGCTTTCCTAATTCAAAAATGACAACAGAAGAAAAATAGTGTGTTCGATCATGATCGCTTGGGAAAAAGCGACCTCCATTTATTGATTCTCCTTCAAAATCACCAATGATTTTTTGTTCACTTTTTGATAAGGTGTAGCTCATCCACCCAAGTACGTTACCAAAATTTCTTTTCAAAAAAAACTCCAATCCATAAGCTCTACCATCTCCAGAAATTAATTCTGTTTCGGGGTTAGGATTGAACAATAGATCAGCTCCGTTTTTGTAAGAAATGGTATTATTTATGCGTTTGAAATAACCTTCTAAATACAATTCCCATTCATTTCCGGGCGTATTGAAATAGTAACCTAAGCTTGTTTGGTGCACGTTTGTTGGTCGTATATATTGATCAGAGAGTTTCCAAATATCTGTAGGTGATGGGTTAATCGTGTTCGATATCAAATGAAGGTATTGATAGTTACGGTTATAACTTGTTTTGATAGCACTATGGCTATTAAGTCGGTAATTTATACTTATCCTCGGCTCAAGCCCCTGATAAAATTTCATCGTTTCCCCCGAGCCATATTTAATTGTATCTAAAATGGATTCGTCTGATTTACTTTCTCCGGCAGCATATTGATAAACTTCGCCAGATCCGATATTATGGAAAAATGACTTTCTCACACCATAGCTAATGGTTATGTTATCATTTAATTTGGTTTCGTGGTTAATATGTAATGCCGATTCAAATCCATGTTCAGAATCAAGTAATAGCGTATCAGAGGAAGTGTCAGTATCAAAAGGGAACCGATCCCCAGGTTTGAGTCGATGAAAGATGATGGAACTTCCAAATGTGATTTCACTATTATCATTAATGGCGAATTGAAACTCTGATTTTAAGTTGTAGTCTATGATTCTTGAATTACCTATAAAGCTAGCCGCCTCTCGTGGCTGTTCTACACGATATTGATAACCACTAATAATTGCCGAAAAATTAGCCATAATGCGTGGCGAAATCACACGATTCCATCGAGCACTTGCATTTCTATTGCCCCATTCTGTAATAGTACCAAAAGCATCTTTGTTTTTATCCTGACCAAAATATCCAGCGAGGAAAAAAGTATTTCGCTCATTTTTTATCAAATTGACTTTTGCATTGATGTCTTGAAAAGAATTGGAGCCACTTGCAGCATTTGAAATTAGACTGAGCCTATTAAGTAGGGATTGTCGGCCTGAAACGATAAAAGAACTTTTACCCTTTTTTATAGGACCTTCAAGTACGGCTTTCGCTGAAATTAAACCAATCCCCCCTGTGAAATGAAAATCTTGGTTATCGCCATTTCTTTGATGAACATTGATCACCGAAGAAGCGCGCCCACCAAATTTCGGCGGTGTAAACCCTTTATATATATCGATGCTATTGACTACTTCGGGATTAAAAACGGAAATTAACCCATAGAAGTGATTAGGATTATAAATAGGTGCTTCATCCAGTAAAATAAGATTCTGATCTACGTTACCACCACGTATATACAGGCCGTTTGCATCCTCTCCTATAGTTTTTATTCCGGGCATCATCAATGCCGTTTGTATTACATCAACCTCCCCGAGGAAATAGGGGATTTGACCTTCATTTTTCAGGTTTACTGAATTTGTTCCTGTGATTAAGGAGGAAATATTTTTATCTGCAGTTCTTGACGAAACGGTAATCTCATTCAGTCGCATACTTTTCTCTACTAACGGTATGTTTATTATGGCATTTTTGTAAAAATCTAGTGTATCCTGATAGCTATGATAGCCAATATAGGAGACCTTTATTATTACTTTTCCGCGCGGATAATTAATAACAAAGTCGCCATAGTCATTCGTGGTAGTTCCGTATTTTGCTTTACTTATTGAAACAGTTGCCCCAATTAAATTTTCACCTGTAGAAGAGTCAGAGATTGTTCCTCTTATAGAAACGAGACTGATGGTTGCCCTGGGACTAAGCGTGATGATATTCCCTCGTCGCTTTATGTCAATTTTGGCTTGTTCTGAGATTATTTTAAACAAGTCTACGTCTTTAAATAAAACGTCTTTCGCAATTGAAATGTCAACATTATCAATGAAGTCTTGACTGTAGGCGATTTGGAGATCATTGTTTTTACATTGATCAAGTATTTCATAGAGCTTATATACGCCACTGGACAAGCTTTGTCCGAGAGCAGGTGTATTAAAAACAATAATGAATGAAAAAATGATTAATAAACGGAAGATCATCTAACCGATTAACGGAATATTAAAATTCAAGGCGAGAATTTTCAATAAAGATAATCGTATCTATTGGCTTAATAGAAATAATAAATATAGAATGTTTTTTTTAATTAGCGCGAGTCATTATGCTAAACGCATATTAAAGTTATTTACTTGCAATTTTGACCTGAGAGACGTGCTTTTTGATTTTTAAAGCTTGCTTTGGCGTTTAATATAATACTCAGAATTTTAACAGTTTCCTTAAGACTTTGATCTTTGAAGGAGGCGGAAACAAGACACTTACTTAACGCATCGCTGTACCTGATCTCCGTATTAAAATGTGTATTTAATTCATTTATTACTTCACTTAATATCACATTTTCAAATTCAAGCTGACCCGTCTTCCAAGACAGTGAATTTTTGTTTATCTCTGTTTTGATAAGTTCGTTATTCACTAGTAGCGCAGACTTACCTTGTTTCAATTTTACTTCTGTTTCATTATGTGAGACAGAAACTAACCCATCAAAAACATGTACCATATTGTTTGTATTATCAACGCTAAATGAGGTTCCGAGTACCTGTACCTTCAACTTATCAGTTCGTAAGTTGAAAGGATTTCCATTATGTTGGACGTCAAGAAATATTTTCCCTTTGGTTAAGTTGAGCTCTCTATTATCCTCGAAATTAGCGTTGAAGGAAATTTCTGAGTTTCTATCAAGTAAAATATAACTACCGTCGGGAAGTTTATATTCTTGCTGATTGCCTGTAGAACTTAAAGTAGTCGTTTCTATTTGCTGAGTTTGAACAATCAAAAGCGTGGCACAAAGTAATAATGTGATGACTGCAGCAATTTTTAACAAGGACTGATAACGCAAAGGTCGTCGCTTCGATTCAATTTTCGTGGCTATTGAATCCCAAGAATGTGGACTATTCACACTGACCATAGGAAACTCTGTGATCTTTTTTAGATCATTAAGCTCTACCGGGGTGAGTTCGGTATTTTCGTCTTTTAGCCAGTTATTCATTAATTATCTTCTGTTTTTCATTCCCTATTAAGTCTAAGTAAAAAAGACAAAAACAGTACATTATTTGTTATCAATATTAAGGCAGGAGAAATACTTAAAACCCCTAAAAGACCTCCATATTTATTCCTATTATTTTGGTAGCAATAATCGCAATTTTTGGAATGCAATGCTCATTTGGTTCTCTACCGTTTTTATAGATATATCAAGTTCTTCACTAATTTCTTTATAAGTATATCCGCTGTATCTGCTTAGAACAAAGATTTGCCGACATTTGGAAGGTAGTTGATCAATAGCTTTTTGAACCCTAATTTTCAGTAAGTCGTCTTCCGTCTTATCCTCATTGATAAAAAGTGATGCGGCCGATAAATTTTCACTGAGCTGTTGTTTGGGGAGTTCGTTTTTGATGTAATTAATGGATTTATTTTTAACAGTCGTAAATAGATAAGACTTTATCGAGCTCTTAATTTGGATGGTGTCACGTTTCTCCCACAAGTAAACGAAGGCATCTTGGACTATTTCTTCGCTTATGGTTTCCATTCTTACCATACTCAAGCAAAACCTATGTAAATCGACGTGATACAGCTCAAACAGTTTTTTGAATACTGATTTATCACCAGCTTTTATCCTACTGAATAATTCTCGGTCAGAAAATTCATTCATTTGTTAAAGCTCATTGCTGTCGAAGAGACCCATTATGCGGGCAAACAAACTTAAGCTTGGATTGAAAAAGCTATAAAAATAATTCTCGCCATGAATAACAATGATCATGTCCTGTTCTGGTAGTAAATAAAGGTTTTCTCCTAGATCACCAGCCATTAAAAGTAATTCTTGCTCTGGAATGTTATAAGCCTCGAAAAGGTCTGGAGTGAATTGATACCAGCCGTAATTGTAACTGTAATACTGAGACATTAATTGAGGCTGTCCTTTAATCTCAAAATACCAATCCTCACTAATCACTCGTGTTTTATCGATCCAACGGCCTTCATTCATCATTACTCTTCCAAACCTAAGCCAGTCAAATGTCGATATTCTTAATCCATCTGTAGCATTTAAAATACCAGAAGGGTCATTTTCCCAGAGATAGTTTTTAATACCAATTTTGTCAAAGAGATTAATCTTAAAGTATTCTTCTAGAGAAATGTCAGGGTTCGCATTCTGCATGATTTTAGCTAATATCATAGCATGACCGGAGTTGAAAACTAACCTAAGCCCAGGCTGGGCTTCTTGCGCTTGGTCTAACACAAATCTTGTCCAGTCTTCCGTTAATTTCATTTCTTTCAAATGACTTTCATCGCTCGATGAAGAAATAACAGACTCATTCCAAACTAAGCCAGACCTATTGTTGAGCAAATGTCTAAGCGTAATGGATGATTTGTCCGTGTTATTCGAAAATATCTCTTCATACTCAGGTAGGTAGGTCATGATAGGATCGTCAAGTGAGTTAATCCAACCTTCTTCAATATAAGAACCCAGTAAGCTGATAAGTATGGTATAGGTATTTCTGCCTAAGGACCTGAGTTGAGTTCTTGACGAAAAGTCATAATAATTTTCGAAAATGATTTTGTCTTCTTTAAGGATAATTACAGCATTTGTCTCTTCAAAGACACCTTCTTTTATAATGCTATCAATATTTAGCAATCGGTCATTGTCCAACCCAAAGCTCGACGGGAGATCATACTGCCAAACCTTCTGGTCAGGAGGTAATTCATCCCCCTGATAGCAGCCAGAGAGTGAAAAAAGGATTATGAAAAATATTATTTGTCTATTCTTCTTCATTTTTCTTATAGAAAAAGCCCAGTTTTATTCCTCCAGTAATTGTTATCCCCGAAATGTCATTCCTATTAAACGAGGGAATATCAAAATCTGAAATATGCTTGTATCCAATGCCAATGTAGAGCTGCGTGATGATGGTAGGTTCAAATTCCAGTAAAATTTCAGGCTTGACTTCTGTAAACACATCTCTGACAAAATCGGTTTCATTATCAACTCTTCTCCAAAGTATATCACCAGATCCAAGCTGAACCCGAGCGGATAATCCTAATAGCTTTTTGTCGACTATCCGGTAACCTAGATAACCTCCACCGCTACTCGAATGTAAGGAAAAGTTATTAGGGAAAACGACTCTTTTTTCTGTGCTTGAGATCAATTCACGATAGTAAAAGCCAAACAATAACCTTTTATATTCTAAGCCCATACCGTAAAATGTGCTTGGGTTTAAATCGAAATTGAAATTGTTCGATTCAAATTGCGCTTCGATACTTATAGCCCAAGGGAAAGGAATTGTTTTAATGACAATAGTTGAATCAACATCTACGGCAGTGCTATCTTGGGCAAAGCCCATCGGGCAAATTGCACCTATGAGTATTGTTAGAATTATATATTTAATTGTCCGCATCATTCAAAGGCGCAAACTTAAGCGAATAAAAGTTTTTATTTGATTCATGCAACCCCTTAAATTCTTAGTTGTCTTTACCGCGAACTTGTTTGATAATTGAAAAATACTTTAAACATACATACGGAGCTAATTGCTAAATGCAGAGTATATGATGCCATTGCTCAACACCAAATATATCAGTTGTACGTAAAAGCTATGCTTAATACTTCATTTCGTATACTCAATAATTTGGAAGATGCTGAAGACGCTATTCAGGAGGCATTTGTGAAAGCATTTAATAATATAAATACCTATAAGGAAGAATCAACTTTCGGTGCTTGGCTGAAGCGTATTGTTATTAATAGGTCGCTAACAATTTTAAATAAGAAGGAAAGAATGCTGGTTTTAGACAATCAGATCATGGAAGAAACAGAAATGTATTTGGATCAAGATGATTCTTCTGATAGTCCTATTGAAGTGGAAGAGGTAAAGCAAGCCATAATGCGATTGCCTGCCGGGTTTCGTAAGGTTTTAGTATTGTATTTAATAGAAGGTTACGACCATGTCGAAATTAGTGAAATCTTATCTATTTCTATTTCAACATCTAAAAGTCAATACATGCGAGCGAAAGTTAAACTGAGAAGTATACTTAACGAGAAAAAACATGAATGACGGATTGGAAGAATTTGTCTTAAAAAATGGACGCTTATTTGATGACTTGGAACCTAAAGAAGAGCTGTGGAACAAAGTCAATAGAAAACTTACGCGTCCAAAAGAAAAAAAGCCGCTATTTACATTTTGGAAAGTGGCTGCAGTTTTACTTTTTATGTCAACGGCCTATCTCATAGCCGAGAGATGGCAAGATCGTGACGAAGATAAAACGGTTGTATTGGACGAATTTATTGAAGTAGAATCCTATTATGCAAGCCTTATTTCTGAAAGGAGGTATCAGCTAAATCAGGAAAATCAAGTTTTGGCTAAGATCACCTTCGAGGAACTCAATGAGCTTGAAGAATATTACGTCCTTTTAAAGGATGATTTACAAATCCTAGGATCACAAGAGAGAATAGTAGCGGCATTGATACAAAATCTCCAATTAAGAATGCAATTATTAAACAGACAAATACACTTGCTTGAAAGTAAGGGAATGTCTAATAAAAAAATATATGATGAAAAGCAGATTTAGAATACTCGTTATCCTTTTCTTGAGTGTTTCGTTTGTTTATGCTCAAAATGCAGAAAGGACGGAAAAGCTGAGCAGAACCTTTGAAGTAAATGGTAGAATACTAAAAGTGATCAACTCCTTTGGAGACATTGAATTGAGAAACTGGAATAAAGATCAAATATTTATCGAAATAGAAATTACAGCCAAGGCCAATACTGACGATAAAGTCACACGGCTACTGAATAAAATTGATATTGATATAGAAGAGAATAGTTCAAGTATACACTATGAAACTAACCTGAAAGGGTTGGCTTCCAAGAATAGGGAATCATTTAAAATTAAATATACCATTCACTTACCATCGACTGTTGATGTAGTCTTAAAACAATCTTTTGGTGATATAATAATTGATAGTAGACTAGGATCGTCCGATATTGAAGTTTCCTATGGTAATTTAAAAGCAACCGATTTTGAAAGCCTAGACCTGAAATTGTCTTTTGGCGCAGGAGTCATGACGAGCGCAGTAAATGCGGAAATAGAAGTGTCTTATTCCAACTTTTCTATAGAAAAAATCAAGCAGCTTAAAATGGTTGAGAAATTTTCAGAGGTAGAAATAAATGAAGTGGATATGTTGGATATGCGAGCAAATTATGGGGATATTTCATTGCAGCAAGTAAGCATTGCAGATATAGATGCGCAATTCACAGGGCTTAATATTGGTGCTTTAACAAAATCATTGGTGTTAAAGGCTAATTATGTATCGGGATTTGAGATTAGAGAGGTGAGCGCTGGTTTCGAGTTGATAGATATTTCCTCAAAATTTAGCGAGTTGGAACTTCATTTAGGGGACGGGTTAAAAGCAATATTCGAGGGGGAATTTAGCTTCGCAAATTTAAAAGATTATGCAGGCATTGACTATTCATTCAGATTGAAAGATCACAATGACAGTGAATACAGGGGATCCATCAATGGAGGAGATTCAACTAAAAAGATTACTGTGGAAAGTAGCTACGGAGATTTAACATTGAAGTAATCAATAAACTTCTGTGTACTCGAAACTATCTATTACACTATCAAGCATTCTTCCTCTATCACACTTTAAAACTCTTGCTGGAAATTTTTTAATAAAATGATGGTTATGAGTCGCCATCAAAATAGCAGTTCCACTATTATTTATTTCTAAGAAAAGTTTGATTATGCCGTCAGCTACTTCAGGATCTAAGTTTCCTGTAGGCTCATCAGCGATCAATATTTGTGGCTCGTTGATTAAAGCTCTCGCAATAACAACACGTTGTTGTTCTCCACCAGATAATTGATGGGGCATTTTGTTAGAAACTGTGCCAAGCCCAACGCGCATGAGAATTTCTGCGAGACGACCTTTCATTTTTGCTCTATCAGTCCAGCCAGTTGCTTTCATGACAAAAAATAGATTTTCAGCAACACTACGATCGTAAAATAATTCAAATGCCTGAAAAATTATTCCAATTTTTCTTCTTAAGAAAGGTATTTCGTCACCTTTTATTCCTCGAATTTTAGTGCCGCAAACAGTAATGTCGCCAAGTCGGAGGTCAAGGTCACCGTAAAGCGTCTTTAATAGAGAAGATTTACCGCTTCCTGTGCGACCAATGAGATAAACAAACTCTCCTTTGGCAATATCAAAGGCTATATCTCGTAATACAGTAGCATGTTCTTGGAAAATGCTTGCCTTATCTACATGAACCAAAGGATCGTTTGAAAATGACATTTATATATCTAATTTTTGAAGTTTTCCGAAACTCAAATTACTGATGACTTCTCTAAGTGCATCTTCTTTACCTTCAAGCCCGTATTTCTCCATTCTTTGGAGTGGTCTGTCAGCTCTGAAATAGGCAATTAAAACGAAGTTCTCGTCTCTCAATTGAATGTAATTCGGAATCTTCGCTTTACCCTTTACTTTGATTATATACATAGACCATTGAATGAGCTATATTAACTAGCTTAAAACTTATTGGTTTCCTTTATTATAATCAGCGAGAAATTTCGCTAGGCCACTGTCAGTCAATGGATGTTTTAATAATCCGGTGATAACGCTCAGTGAGCATGTGACTACATCGGCACCTGCCTCAGCGCATTGTATTAAATGCATATTATGTCTTACTGATGCCGCGAGAATTTCAGTTTCGAAATCGTAATTATCAAAGATTTGTACAATTTGCTCTATTAGCGCCATTCCATCAGATCCGATATCATCAAGTCTTCCTAAGAAAGGAGAAATATAAGATGCGCCAGCTTTGGCTGCTAAAATTGCTTGTCCTGCATTAAATATTAGGGTACAATTCGTTCTTATTCCTTCCTCAGCGAGCGCTTTTATCGCTTTAACGCCATCTTTGATCATCGGGATTTTTACCACGATTTTGTTGTCAATTTTAGCAAGGTTTCTACCTTCTTCGAGCATCATTTCATACTCGGTGGATATTACTTCAGCACTTACATTATCATCGACAATATCACAGATGTCTTTATAATGCTTAAGTATGTTTTCCTTACCTGTAATTCCTTCTTTCGCCATAAGCGAAGGATTAGTGGTTACGCCATCTAAAACGCCAAGATCGTAAGCCTCACGGATGTCATCAAGATTCGCTGTATCAATAAAAAATTTCATAAAATTCTAATTTAATTCAATTGGGAAGCAAACTTAATCTGTTGGGGGGATATAAAAAAAGGCAAACGAAATATCGCATCGCTACAACCACTTACCCTTGCTACCTTCCGGTCCTGGGGGATTCAGCAGGAGCTGATCGTATTCGTTTGCCGATGCAAACTTATTAAATAATAATTTCATTCTCAACTTACATTTCCGAAATACTTCCATCTTTTTTTGATGAATTTAAATCTTTGGGTATAAATTCATCTTTATGCCTATCAACGCCTGATTTAAGAAAATTACATCGGTCTAAAACACCATCAATTTCATATTGGCCTCCAGTTTTGTCATTTTATTTATTTGTACTCTCGAAGTTATTTTTAGCTATATAAAAGGTCATGAGACTAGGATTATCAAATAATGAAACCGGTGTTACGTTTTATCAGCGTTGATACATTCACAATTCATTTTAAACTATTCGCTAACGATGTAATATTGCGGTAGAAATAAACCTATGGTAAAAAATCTCATTTTTGCTTTACTCATCTTCTCTGCTTTTAATGCGCTATCTCAGTATAAAGCATTCATAGGTGTCAAGGGCGGTGGACATGTGTCGACCGTTTATATGGAGCACACGGCATTTAACATTCGTGCCAATAACGAGTTTATCACGAGTTATCATGTCGGTCTATTTGGTAAGTTATTTAATAGTCAAAAGCAATCTTCATTCTTGAATACTGGCCTACAAATGGGCATAGATTATGATCGAAAAGGATGGCGGCAAAAATTCCTAACGGGAGCACCGGATTATTTTACCCGGTTGGATTATCTAGAAGTGCCGATTGAAGCTATAATTTATGCTGGCAAAGGAGGGAGTAAATATTTTTTCACAATGGGTCCATATTTTGAATACCTTTTGGCGGTTGATAAAGATCCGACTCCATCAATAAATGATATTGGCCAATCTGATTTTTTCCCTGTAGAGATAGATGAAGTAAATAGATTTGGCTATGGAGGTCGGATGTCCGCAGGTCTTCATCAGGATACTAAAATTGGAGCCTTTCATTTAGAAATATTCTACAACATCAGCATACGTGGAATATTAAATCCTGAATCATTATCAGCAGTTGATACACCAGATCAAAGCAATCAATATGTCATTGGTTTTTCCATCGGGTATTTAGTTCCTTTCGGGAAAATGGCATTTTAACATTTATTTGCTGATAAAAGATCGGTTTAGAGCCTTTAGTCTTCTCATAGCATCCGTTTATTGAAATATTTTAGACTGTTCGTTTTATATTAGTCTCAAAAATCAATTGTTTGTCGAGTTTAAGACGTTAATTCAATGGGAAGATTTAGAGGTTTAAAATATTTGCTTGTATTCACCTTGCCACTCCTTGCGTACATTTCTTTTAACTCCAAAGGTTGGTTGACATTTACACCAATAATTGAAGCATTTTTATTGGTGCCTTTTTTGGAATTATTATTTCGGCCAGATCCAGAAAACCTATCAGATCCAGAAGCATTGAGTCGGAAAAACGATTGGTTTTATGATTTATTGGTTTATTTGATCGTGCCCATTCAATGCTACTTTCTCTTGCTTTTTTTTGAGTCTATGCAGGAAATCGGACTTACCACAGTCGATAAAATTGGGAGGGTCAGTTCAATGGGTTTAATGTGTGGCGTGATAGGTATTAATGTGGCGCATGAATTAGGTCATAGAAAAAAGAAATATGAGCAATTAATGGCTAAGATGCTTTTGTTAACTTCTTTATACATGCATTTTTTCATAGAGCACAATAGAGGCCATCATAAAAATGTGAGTACACCTGAAGATCCATCATCCGCTAGAGTGGGAGAGACCTTATATTCTTTTTGGTTTAGATCAGTAGTTTATGCGTATTTATCGGCTTGGAGGATAGAAAAAGATCGTCTTGCCAAAAAAGGAATCGGTTGGTTTACGTGGCATAATGAGATGTTGGTTTTTCAAATTATTCAATTGACTGCTTTGGCTATTATCTATGCTGTGTTCGGGTTGCCTATGCTGCTTTACTTCTTAGCATCAGCCATTATTGGTTTTTTACTCTTAGAAACGGTCAATTATATAGAGCACTACGGATTGCAAAGGGGCCAAAAAGGGAATACTTATGAGAGAGTAATGCCCGCTCATAGCTGGAACTCGAACCATGTTGTAGGTCGATTGCTCTTATTCGAATTGTCACGGCATTCGGACCATCATTTTATCGCAAGTAGGAAATATCAGGTGTTGAGAAATATGGACAATAGCCCGCAAATGCCTACAGGATATCCAGGTATGATGCTGCTTGCGACCATTCCTCCGCTATGGTTTTTTATTATGAATAAAAAAATCAAACGTTTTCAAAGGGCTTATTGATTGATTTTTATCAGTTTTCTAATGTTCTATCAAAAACATTGCGTTTTACCTATTTTTTAAGATAATTTTGTATCAAATTCATAAAGTCAAACCGAATTTACTATGTCCGTAGAAAAAATTGAAAAGGCACTTGTTGCCGCCAAAGACAAAATGTCCGATCTAGGTATCGAAGAGCAATTAGTCTCAGAAATCGAGTGGTGTTTAGGTAGTTATGCTCACGATGGTAATCCTGAAGGATTACTTCAAAAAGTAGAAGAAGCTACATTATCGCTAGTTAAGTTTAAGAAAACAAATAGTCGAAAAGTATCAAAAAAGTTGATCGACGACTTGGAAAAAGTATTAAAAGCAAAATGATTAAAGACCCGCCTAGTGCGGGTTTTTTTATAGATTAAACCAGTAGGAGAGTTTAACGACTAATGCTCTATTCTTAGTGGTGCTATCCAAAGTGTTATAGTTGTCAGTATAAACGATGAATAAGTCGCTTACTGGTTTAAACCTCCATTGCAGCCTTGTGTTAACGTTGAAATTGTCAATTTGATTATTATACTGCAGGAAAGTAGTCCAGAATAGCTTATTTGTCAGGGTAAGGTCTACCCTAGGGCCAATCAAGTAGTAATTAGTGCTCCCACTATTGAATTCCAATCTATTATATTCAAAATTCATTTCGATATTCAGGAAGGGCTCAAAGCGGTAAGCAATAAAACTACCCATAGAAAGTCGTTTGCCAGTATAAAAACCACCATAACTTAGGTATCCATTCGCACTTAATAGCTTTCTATTGTCCGTTCCTGCATAGACGTAGGCATTTATCCAGTCGTACCGATTATTGGCGCTCAATAACTCTTCCTCTTTGTCTGTAGGATTAAAGTCATCGATGAGCAATACACTATTTACGTTCGTTCCAAATCCGAACTCTGACCTATTCAGGAAGTTGAACTGATAGCTCAGTTCTGCATTTTTGTCCAAATTATTAAAGCTTAGATCATTCACAAATTCGAATCTGACTTTTGGGCCGTGTTTTTGTATTTTCCCTTCTGGGTAAAACGATAACTCTCCACCAACACCGCTAGAATAAATCCCTGTTCTAGGAACAAACCCTACTTCAGCGTTATAATTTTCACCAATAATGTTTTGAAACCAGAATACGCTGAATTCACGTGTTCGGTAAGACAAGAATCCACCATGTGCAAATGTACTATTCAGTTTGTTTGGATCGGATGACCTATGATAAAAGAAATTACCTTCCCAGCGATTATCCTCAGACAGTAGGTTATAGTCTACACCGAAGACTCGATTGTATTTTGAGGTTGAGCTAGCGGTATCACTGTCATCAAAATTCATAGACTGTCGGTTGACAAAAACAGCTCCAACATTTGACCGGCTAAATATTTGCCGCTGAAAAACAGCGACAGAATAATTCTGTGATGGCGTATTCAGTTCATCGTCTTTTTCTGTTTGCATACTCAAAGCACCAATACGCCAATCTTCGCCAATTTTTCCACTGAGTCGTGCGCCTCCTAAAATGGGCACTTGTCTGGTCAACCCATCTTCAGTGCTCAAAATACCAATTCTTCTACTAAAAAATGGTCTTGCAGCAGGAAATCCGTTTCTAGCAAATAAATCTTGATTTTCTAGAAAAAACTGCCGTCTTTCAGGGAAAAAAAGTTCGAATCGTTGAAGATTAGTTACTTGTTGGTCTACCTCCACTTGTGAAAAGTCAGGATTGAAGGTTAGGTCTAGGTTAAGACTGTTGGTTAGTCCAACTTTAGCATCAAAACCTGCTTGAATTTTTGTTTGGCGATTGGTATTTTCTTCATAATTCTCTGAAGTATTGGCATTGATGTAAGGAATCAATGAAATGTTTGTTCCTGCTTTTGGAGGTTGCTGATCCCAAACAAGTTTTGCTGAATAGACCAAGTCAGAACTTCGGTATTGTATGGGCACTTGAATGTAAGAAGTGCGCTCGTTTTGTAATTGATTATTTCTAAGTGCCTGTATATTCCAATTAGATGCTTCGTTGTATCGAAAAGATTTAAATGGAATAGCCATTTCTACGATCCAAAATTCTTCATAGATTTTAGCCTCCGAATACCATTTATTATCCCAGTCATCAGCAACTCCGCCTCCAAGAACTACCAATCCTTCACGCTGGACGTTGAGTGGTGTTACTTGAAAAGTGAACCCATTGCTTTGGTCATTGAAAGAATCGATGTAGATACTGAAATTATCATTGTCTGACCAATCGAAATCTCTTCTAAGTGAACGTACAATTGGCTTATCAGTGGGTAATTTGTAGCAAATAGCCGCTACATATAAATTTTCATCATCGTACGTAACCTTGAATTCTGTCCTCTGGCGGGCGGGTAAGGAATCGGTAGGAAATGTTTGATAAAAATCGCTGGCAACCATTGCGTTTTGCCAATCTACTTCATTCAATGAACCGTCCAGAACAATCTCTGAAAAAGCTTTTTTGATGTAGTAGCTAGTGTTCGTTTGGAGATTTTGTCCTAAAAGGTCAGGCAGAAAAAAGAGTAGAAGTGAAGCTGCTCCTAATAGTTTGTTCACGTTGCTGTAGTACTGAGTTTATCGTCTTGGTATGAGATGAGAATCAGCTATTGAACGCAAATAACTTCTTTTTGTTTGGATACTTGGATCAGAATAAATGTACGCGGATAGATCAGCAATGACACCAGGCTTATATCCAAGCGCTAGCGCGAGTCTTTCACAAAAACTAATTTCCTTAATGTGAATTTTACCGTCAATTTTCATCAACTGAATAACGTTGAATAAATATTCGAATTTCTCGTCGGGAGGAAGGTTTTTGACATTTGGAACTGGCTTTGGATTGTCCAAAATAAATTCCACCTCATCTTTCGTCAACCCGCTTCTCTGGCCAATATTATGAATTAGATCGCTTTCTTCTTCCGCCAAAAAATTGTCGGCCATCGATAAGTGTACAAGAATGCTTATTTGTTCTTCTAAAGGTAACATGCTAGCAATTTAATTTAAAATTCGTGACTTTAACCAAAAGTTGATTTATGAAACAATTATTATTCTCTCAAATTAAAAATCTTTAGAAATATTTTAAATACTATTTGCATTTTTTTACTTCTTAGAATTAGCTTAGCACTTATGAACAAGACAAGAAACTATTGGTGGTGGTATAATGACAATGCTCAGTGAGTTGTGAATAGCGCTATCAATAAGATGATATAGAACCCGCTTTTTACAGCGGGTTTTTTTTTGCTTTATCGAAAATACAAATGATACATTTAAAAACAAGAGAAAAGAAAATATTGGCCGATACCATTACGCCAGTAGGCATTTATCTAAAAGTAAGGGATCATTTTGCGAATTCTTTCCTTTTAGAAAGTTCAGACTATCATGGAGACGAAAACAGTATTTCTTATATATGCTGTTCGCCAATAGCATCCTTCAGCTTAGAGAATGACTTAATCAAAACAGCTTACCCAAATGGTGAGACATTTGAACTGAAGGTGGAAAAGGAGCTCAGCGTAGTGGACGAGCTAACAAAATTTTCAAAAAAATTCAAACATCACGATAAAAAGCCAGGTCGAATACAAACGGGTCTATTTGGGCACATGTCCTATGATGCTGTTGCACATTTTGAAGACATTGAAATAAACAATAACCCTTCACTGGCAAGCCAATTACCGTTGATTAAGTATCAGTTATTCAAATATATTATTGCACTTGATCATTTTAAAAATGAGTGTTTTTTGGTTGAGGCTTATGTGGATGAGCCTAATGATGAGGAATTTAAACAACTACTCAATGTTGTAGTTAATCAAAATGTCCCATCTTTCAAATTTAGTAAAGTAGGGGATACTAAATCGAACTTTACAGATGAAGAGTTTTTGGAAAAGGTAAAGGCCGGCATCAAGCATTGCGATCTTGGTGATGTCTTTCAGGTAGTTTTTTCAAGACAGTTCCATGCTGCGTTTAAGGGAGATGAATTTCAATTGTATCGCGCGTTAAGATCAATAAACCCTTCACCATATCTTTTTTACTTTGACTATGGCGGATATAAAATTTTTGGTTCTTCACCAGAAGCGCAAATCGTTATAAAAGAAGACTTGGCTACTATTTACCCAATTGCCGGAACATTTAGACGAACGGGTAATGATCAAGCAGATGCGGAGTTAGCGACTAAGTTATTAGAAGACCCCAAAGAAAATGCCGAGCATATTATGCTTGTAGACCTTGCAAGAAATGATTTGAGCAAAAACGCCGATAATGTGGTTGTGGAGACTTACAAGGAAGTGCAATACTATTCACATGTTATCCATTTGGTATCCAAAGTATCAGGAAAACTAAAAAAAGATTCTAAGCCGCTAGATATAGTAGCGAGTACATTTCCAGCTGGTACGCTATCTGGTGCTCCTAAATATAGAGCGATGCAACTGATTGCTGAATATGAAAATACCGCAAGGGGCTTTTATGGTGGAGCCATCGGCTTTATGGATTTTGATGGAAATTTTAATCATGCCATTATGATAAGAACTTTTATGAGTAAAAATAATCAACTGTTTTTCCAAGCGGGGGCCGGAATTGTATCCAAGTCTGATCCAGAAAGTGAAATGCAAGAGGTTTATAACAAATTGGCAGCCCTAGAAGGTGCGCTTGATTTAGCCCAAAATATAGACTGAGATGAAGATTTTAGTATTAGATAATTACGATTCTTTCACTTATAACTTAGTACACATTATTAGAGAACTAGGTTTTGCAGAGGAGTTGGATGTTTTTCGCAACGACAAAATAAGTATTAATGATGTAGGGTCATACGATCATATTTTGTTGTCCCCAGGTCCAGGATTACCTAAAGATGCCGGTATTATGCCCGAATTACTTAAAAAATATGCGAGCACTAAAAACATTTTGGGTGTCTGCTTAGGCCATCAGGCAATTGCCGAATCTTTTGGTGGTGACTTATACAATTTGACCAATGTTTTCCACGGGATTGCGACTAAAAATATTCTTACCAATGAGGATCCTTTTTTTACCGATATCCCAAAAGAATTTCAGGTTTGTCGCTATCATTCTTGGGCAGTAAAAGGCGAAAATCTCCCAGAAGAATTATCAATAACTGCTGTGGATGAGAGCGGAAGTATAATGGCAATAAGGCATAAGGAGTTTAATGTAAGAGGTGTACAGTTTCATCCAGAGTCTATTATGACCGAGCATGGCAAGCAAATGATTAAAAACTGGTTAGCAATTCAAGTATGAAAGACGTTCTTAATAAACTGATTAAATATCAAACCTTATCACGAGATGAGGCCTTTGAAATATTATCCAATTTGGCAACCGGTCAATATAATAACAGTCAAATGGCTGCATTTATGACCGTTTACCTGATGCGTTCCATTCGCGTAGAAGAGCTGGAAGGTTTTCGAGATGCCATGCTGGAGCTTTGTATCAAGGTTCCAGGAGAAAAACATGATGCCATTGATCTTTGTGGGACGGGTGGAGACGGTAAGAATACCTTCAATATATCTACAGTAAGTTCATTCGTAGTAGCTGGAGCCGGCCAAAAAGTGGTCAAACACGGTAATTATGGTGTTTCTTCTGTGAGTGGCTCTTCAAATGTCTTGGAGCAATTGGGAATTAAATTTTCTAATGATCTCGAAACAATAGAAGACAGTATTGATGAAGCGGGAATTTGTTTTTTGCATGCACCACTATTTCATCCGGCAATGAAAAATGTAGGACCTGTAAGAAGAGAGTTAGGAATTAAGACTTTTTTCAACATGCTAGGCCCAATGGTGAATCCAGCCTTTCCTAAGGCGCAGGTTGTCGGTGTATTCAGTTTAGAATTGGCCAGGCTTTATGGTTATTTGTATCAAAATACGGATAAGAGATTTGCGATTGTTCATTCGTTAGACGGGTATGATGAAATTTCACTTACTGGATCATTCAAATTAATTACTAATGAAAAAGAGCAAGTCATCAGTCCAGAAGATCTGGGCTTTGAAAAGCTATCAGAGGCTTCTTTGGCGGGAGGAGAAGATGTACCTTCTGCAGCAAAAATTTTACTTAATATTTTAAACGACCAGTGTACCAAAGCTCAGAAACATGCGGTACTGGCCAATGCAGGACTTGCTATTTCAACAGGTAAGCAGATATCATTTGAAGCGGGAATTGTGGAAGCGAAAAGTTCTATTGAAGGAGGAAAGGCTTTTGAAGCCTTCGAAAAATTTAAGTCAATTAATAAATAGCCTTTTAAAAAGGAAGACAAAATGAAGAATATACTTGACGAAATTGTTGAATATAAAAAAACGGAAGTCGCTAACAATAAAGCCCTGTTTCCAATCAAATTATTAGAAAAAAGCACGTTTTTCGAAGGAGCGCCTGTTTCACTAAAAAAATACCTTCGCCGATCAGATAAGGTGGGGATTTTAGCAGAATATAAACGCAAATCTCCTTCCAAAGGCACCATTAACAATAACGCGTCTATTGAGAAAACATCCATAGGTTACATGCAAGCGGGAGCGTCAGGTTTGTCGGTTTTGACTGATCAGAATTTTTTTGGGGGAAGCAATGACGATCTTGTTATTGCAAGAAAGTTTAATTTTTGTCCTATTTTAAGAAAGGATTTTATCATTGACGAATATCAGATTATTGAAGCCAAATCTATTGGTGCTGATGTCATACTTCTTATAGCGGCATGTCTGTCACCTGATGAGATAAAATCACTTTCTAAGACTGCAAAATCTTTGGGTTTAGAGGTGCTATTAGAAGTACATGATGAAGAAGAGCTTAACCGATCATTAGTTGGAGAATTAGACATCATCGGGGTAAATAACCGCAACTTAAAGACGTTTGAAACTGATATCGAAACTTCAAAAAGCTTAGTAAATAAAATCCCAGATGAATATTTGAAAATGTCAGAAAGTGGTCTGAGTAATCCGAAAACAATTGTTGAGTTGAAAAAGCTTGGCTATGAAGGTTTTCTAATTGGGGAAAGGTTCATGCAATCAAGTAGACCTGACAAAGCATGTGGTGAGTTTATTAAACAAATAAAAGAATTACTTTAAAATGTTATTAAAGGTATGTGGCATGCGGGATGAAGCAAATATCAAGGGGCTAATAGCGCTAACTCCTGATTTTATTGGCTTCATATTTTACCCTAAGTCAAAAAGATTTGTTGGGAAAAATTTTATCATGCCTTTGGTACCTATATCCATCAAGAAAGTAGGCGTATTTGTAAATGAGGCTTTACCCAATCTGTTATCGTTGGTAAAAAAGTATGAATTAGACTTTGTTCAACTTCATGGGAATGAGACTGTTGAGTATGTGAACGAAGTGAAAATGAATGGAATAAAAATCTTAAAGGTATTTAGTGTTTCTGATGTTTTACCAATTCAATCAATGAAAAAGTATTTGTCGCTGGTTGATTATTTTTTGTTTGATACGAAAACACCTGAATACGGAGGTAGTGGACGGAAATTTGATTGGAGTATTTTAAAACAATACGACCTCAACAAACCATTTTTCTTAAGTGGTGGAGTAGCATTGAGTGATGTCGATGATATTCAAGATTTGAACTTGAAAAACCTTATCGCTATTGATGTCAATAGCAAGTTTGAAAATAGCCCTGGAAATAAAAATTTAGCATTAGTCAAAGAATTAAAAGTAAAGATATGATCGAATTGGAATCAGAATATCTGGTAGATAAAAGAGGGTACTTTGGGAACTTCGGTGGCGCATTTATACCGGAAATGTTGCATCCAAATATTGAAGAGCTTCAATCTAGGTACTTGGAGATTGCTAGTAGTGAAGAGTTTATAAAAGAATTTGAGCTCTTATTAAAGGACTATGCTGGTCGGCCAACACCACTTTATTTAGCGGAGCGAATGTCTGCACATTATGGGGCTAAAATCTATTTGAAGCGAGAGGATCTTTGCCATACGGGAGCGCACAAGATCAATAATACTATAGGACAGATTTTGGTGGCGAAAGCCTTGGGTAAGAAAAAAATCATTGCAGAAACAGGAGCAGGTCAACATGGCGTGGCAACCGCTACTGTTTGCGCGCTAGCAGGTTTAAGTTGCATTGTGTACATGGGGGAAGTTGATATGGCAAGGCAGAAGCCAAATGTGGAAAGAATGAAAATTCTTGGCGCAGAGGTCAGACCAGCGACTTCTGGGAGTAAGACTTTAAAAGATGCTACTAATGAAGCCATGCGGCATTGGATTGCTAATCCCGATGATACGCATTATATCATTGGGTCTGTCGTAGGACCTCATCCATATCCTGATATGGTAGCAAGATTTCAGTCTGTGATTAGTGAAGAAATTCGTTGGCAGCTAGAAAGTAAGGAAGGTAATCCTTTACCTGATTACGTTTTTGCATGTGTTGGTGGAGGAAGTAATGCGGCGGGCGCATATTACCATTACTTAAATGACCCTACCGTGAAACTAATAGCTGCCGAAGCGGCAGGTCTAGGGAATGAAACAGGTAAATCTGCCGCAACGACCGCACTGGGGACACCCGGAGTGCTCCATGGGAGCAAAACCTTACTTATGCAAACGGAAGATGGGCAGGTAGTTGAGCCTTATTCCATCTCGGCCGGATTAGATTACCCAGGGATCGGTCCTTTTCATGCGCATTTATTTGAATCGAAAAGGGCACAATTCGTTGGCGTTACTGATGAGGAAGCCATGCAAGCGGGTATTTTTTTAAGTAGAACAGAGGGAATCATTCCCGCAATAGAAACAGCCCATGCAATAGCTGCTCTGGATCAATTCAAATTCAAAAAAGACGAAGTAGTAGTCATCAATGTTTCTGGCAGGGGAGATAAGGACTTGGACACATACATCAAATGGGGAAAGTATTAGATCATGAATAGAATAGATCAAGCATTTGCTGAAAGAAAAAAGCAGCTATTAAATGTGTACTTCACCGCTGGATTTCCAGCGTTAAGCGATACCGTGGTTATAGCGGAGAGGCTACAAGAATCAGGCGCACATATTTTGGAAATTGGGTTACCATATTCCGACCCTATCGCAGATGGTCCTACGATTCAAGAAAGTTCGAATAAAGCCATAGCTAATGGAATGTCTCTGAAAGTGCTCTTTGGCCAGCTGGCTACACTAAGAGAGAAAGTGAGTATTCCTGTAATATTAATGGGTTATTTGAATCCAATTATTCAGTTTGGAATAGAAAAATTTTGTGAGAAATGTGCGGAGGTTGGTATTGATGGGCTTATTTTGCCTGACTTACCAATGTATGAATATGAAAATATTTATAAGCCCATATTCGAAGTTCATAATCTGTATAATATCTTTTTAATCACACCTCAAACATCAGAAGCGAGGATTAGGAAAATTGATGACCTGTCGAATGGGTTTATATATATGGTGAGCTCGGCAAGTATCACCGGTGCTAAAAATGACATCTCCGAGGATCAGATTAAATACTTCAATAGAATAAACGGGATGAATCTTAAAAATCGAAGACTCATTGGTTTTGGGATCTCAAATAAAACAACTTTTGATTCGGCCTGTCAGTACGCCAGTGGTGCAATCGTGGGAAGTGCTTTTATTAAGCACATAAGCGAAGATTCATCAAAGCAATCAATCAATAAATTCGTACATCAAATTTTAGACAAATGATCATTCAGTTCGAAGAGAACATTACAAAAGAGCAAAAATCAGAACTTTTTAGCCATGTTGAAAAGACGGGATATAAAACGAATGAAGTGAAGACGCAACAAGGCCATTACCTTGTGGGTATAGGTAAAAAAGCCTTCGATGTAAGAAAAATTGGTCATTTGATTGGTATCAAAGACATTCATATCGTTAGCGATGATTATAAGCTTGTCAGCTCAAAGTGGAAAGTAGACCAGACAGTTATTGATTTAGGTGATGGAGTGAAAATAGGTGGAGGCCATTTTGCCATTATGGCCGGTCCTTGTAGCATTGAAGGAGAAGAAAATATCTACAAAACGATCGATCACTTAAAAGCAAATGGTGTAAATATCATGCGTGGAGGAGTCTACAAACCACGTAGTTCACCTTATTCGTTCAGAGGTCTAGGAATTGAGGGCTTGAAAATTTGGTATGAAGCAGCTAAGGCATCCAATATTAAAATTGTAACGGAGGTGATGCAGGTTTCACAAATTGAAGCGATGAATGATTATGTTGATATCTTTCAGGTAGGGGCTAGAAACACTCAGAACTTCAATCTTTTGGATGAACTTGGAAAGGTGGACAAGGCAGTCATGATCAAAAGGGGAATTTCCGGAACTATTGATGAGTTGCTATACAGTGCAGAATATGTTTTTGCCGGAGGTAATGAAAAACTTCTGTTGTGTGAAAGAGGAATAAGAACATACGAAAAAGCATCACGGAATACTTTCGATATCAATGCTATTCCTATCTTAAAAGAAAAAACTCACCTGCCAATAATCGCTGATCCTTCACATGGTATTGGAATTAGAGATTATGTGTCTCCCGTAGCTTTAGCCGCTACAGTAGCTGGAGCCGATGGGGTCATTTTTGAAATTCATGACAAACCAGAAGAGGCGTTTTCAGATGGACAACAGACATTGGACTTTGACGAGTCTGCCAAGCTTATTAAGAAAATACATGCCATGAGGTCATTAATGTAAATTTTACTTGACGATATATGTCATGACAACTAATTCAGTTAAAATGATTAAATTTGAATTAAAACACATTCTGCATGAAACAGATATACGGTAGCTACAACGAGGAAGACTTTCAAGTTTGGAAACGGTTATATGATCGTCAGATACAAAACCTACCAACTGCCGCGACAAAAGCGTATATGGAAGGTTTGGATAAGGTGAGCTTTGTGCCAGAAAAAATTCCGATCTTTAAAGAGACTAATGATGTTTTAGAAGGTCTTACAGGGTGGAGATTGGCAGTTGTACCTGGAATTGTTCCAGATTATACATTCTTCGAATTAATGTCAAACAAGCGATTTCCAGCCACGACTTGGCTAAGAAAAATGAAGGAGATTGATTATCTAGAAGAACCTGATATGTTTCATGATGTGTTTGCACATGTTCCATTATTAAGTAATCAGTCTTTTGTTAATTTTCTTGAAGAGCTTAGTGTTATTGGGCTTGGTTATGTAGGTAATGATTATGCTATTGAAATTCTATCCAGAATTTATTGGTTTACGGTCGAATTTGGTCTGATACAAGAAAAAGACGGATTGAGGATATATGGAGCAGGAATCTTGTCATCAGCTGGTGAAACAAAATATAGCTTATCAGATGAGCCACCAAAATATGATTTTGATGTAAGAACGATCGCCAATACATCTTTTAGAAAAGACGTATTTCAGGAAAGATATTTTGTCATTCAATCTTATGAACAGCTCTACGAAAGCCTTGGAGAGATTAAGGAAGTTTTGGCTGAAATGGTCGAAAAAAGAATGGAAGAACCTGTGGTGGCATAGTGTTCTGAATTAACTTTACAATTTAAAGGTTGTACTTCGGTACGACCTTTTTTGTTTTCAGACACTAGCAAAATGAAAGTAGCCATTGTAAAATACAATGCAGGAAATGTGCAGTCTTTAACCTTCGCCTTAAATAGACTGGGAATATCGCCTACGTTGACGAGTGATAAAGAAGAGTTAGCTTCAGCTGATAAAGTAATTTTCCCAGGCCAAGGCGAGGCGAGTTCGGCGATGAGAAGCCTTGAGTCAAATGGTCTTACATCAGTGTTAAAAGGACTTAAACAGCCTTTCCTAGGTGTTTGTCTTGGGATGCAATTGATGTGTGAGTTTTCAGAAGAGAATCAAACAAAGTGCCTAGGCATCTTGCCTATAAAAGTTCAAAAATTCGAATCAGCCGAGTTAAAAGTGCCTCATATGGGCTGGAACACAATCACTGACTTGAAAGGGCAATCATTTAAGGGTATTAAAGAGAATGACTACATGTACTTTGTCCATAGTTATTATGTACCCATCTCAGTGTACACGATAGCACAATGCAATTATGGTGTTGACTTCAGTACGGCTATTCATCATCGTAATTTTTACGCCATTCAGCCACATCCAGAAAAAAGTGCGGATGCAGGAATGAAATTTTTAGATAATTTTTTAAAGCTATAAAAATGGAAATTATCCCTGCGATAGATATTATCGACGGAAAATGCGTGAGGCTTACCAAAGGAGATTACACGCAAAAAACAGAATACTTTAACAATCCCCTAGAAGTTGCGAAGATATTCGAGCAGGCCGGTATCGGCAGACTGCATTTAGTTGATTTGGATGGAGCTAGACAAAAACGCGTAATTAATATTAAGACTTTAGAAACGATCGCATTAAATACTTCGCTGACGATCGATTTTGGTGGCGGGGTGAAGACCAGAGAGGATCTGGAACGGGTGTTCAATGCAGGAGCCACGCAAGTAACTGCAGGCAGCATTGCGGCAAAAGATCCCGATGAAGTGCGTAAATGGCTTCATGATTTTGGTGGAGAAAAGATTATTCTAGGTGCGGATGTGTTAGATAGAAAAATTATGGTTTCGGGTTGGCAACAAGCGACTGAGCTTGAGATTTTTGCTTACTTGAAGGACTATATTGAGGCGGGCGTACACTATGCAATTTGTACAGATATTAGTAAAGATGGAATGCTTGGCGGGCCAGCTTTCGAGTTATATGAGGAAATTTTAAAAGAATTTCCAAGTCTAAAATTAATCGCTAGCGGGGGTGTTTCGAATTTAGATGACCTTCATAAGTTGAAAACCAATGGGTTATTCGGTGCAATCGTTGGAAAAGCATATTATGAAAATAAAATCACGCTCGAAGAATTAAAAGAGATTAACGATGCTGACTAAAAGAATTATTCCTTGCTTGGATATCAAAGATGGGCGCACAGTCAAGGGAGTCAATTTTCTTGAGTTAAGAGACGCTGGCGATCCCGTGGAGCTAGCGGAAAGGTATTCTCACGAAGGTGCCGATGAATTGGTGTTTCTGGATATTTCAGCCACCAATGAAAAGCGAAAAACTTTATTAGATCTTGTGAAAAGAGTCGCAGCGACTATTCATATTCCTTTTACTGTTGGCGGAGGTATAAGCAGCGTTGCAGATGTGAAATCAATTCTTGACGCAGGTGCGGACAAAGTATCCATTAACTCCGCTGCTGTCAAAAATCCAGATTTGATTAATGCTATTTCTGCAGAGTTTGGTACTCAATGTTTGGTCATCGCAATTGATACCAGACATGTTGATGGAGAAGATATCGTGCACACACATGGAGGAACCAAACCAACGGCACTTAAAACATTGGATTGGGCCATTGAAGTAGGTAATAGAGGAGCGGGGGAGATTTTACTTACTTCCATGGATCATGATGGCACGAAAGCAGGATTTGCCGTTGAATTAACTAAGAAAATTAGCAATTCAGTCAAGATTCCTGTGATTGCTTCAGGTGGAGGAGGCTCGATCGAACACTTTTCGAGCATTTTTGATCAAGGCTCAGCCGATGCAGCGCTAGCAGCCAGTATTTTCCATTATAAAGAAATTGAAATAAAATATTTAAAAGAAGCTATCCAATCGGATAGTATTCCGATGCGCTTATGACTCCAGACTTTGATAAATCCAATGGGCTAATCCCTGTAATAGTACAAGACGCCAAAACTGATAAAGTTTTAATGCTTGGTTACCAAAATGAGGAAGCGTTTAACCAAACTAAAGAGACTGGGAAAGTAACTTTTTTTAGTAGATCCAAAGGTAGGATTTGGGTGAAAGGAGAAACTTCGGGAAATTTTCTTCTCTCGCAAAAAGTATTGATTGATTGCGATAACGATACATTGTTGATCAAAGCCAATCCCGTTGGACCGGTCTGCCATACGGGAGCGGATACGTGCTTTGACGAGAAAAATACCTCTGGGATTGCTTTCCTTAATCGTCTGTCAAACATTATAAATGACAGGCATACGAACCCAACAGACGAATCATATACCTCTAGTTTGTTTAAAAAAGGAAAAAATAAACTAGCACAGAAAGTTGGAGAAGAGGGTGTAGAAGTAGTTATCGAAGCGATGGCTGAGAATGAAGAGTTATTATTAAATGAGTCTGCAGATTTAATATTTCATTTAATGGTTTTGCTGGAAAGTCAGGATCTAAAGCTGAGCGATGTGGTCAATATTTTGGAAAAACGTCATCAATCTTCTTGAAGTCCTCAATTTTGGCTAGATTAAAGTAAATAATCACGCTGAAATGACTAAATACGATGTAGTAATCATTGGTGCTGGCCCAGCAGGCTATGCAGCAGCTATGAGAGCTGTTGACTTTAATAAAAAAGTCGCATTAATAGAAAAAAAACAATTGGGAGGAGCAGGGATTCATCATGGAGCTCTTTGGAGTAAGACATGGTGGGAACTCAGCCGCGAAGCTCACTCCTTGAGGAAGCATTCTGTAGCTTTCAATATTAACAAGTTAGAGTTTAATTACGACAAGGTAAGAAGTGAAGTGAGACATGCTGTTAATGAACGCACGGAACAGCTTGAGCACCATATGCGAAATATCAACGTGTCTATGGGAGAAGATATGTTTGATTATATTTCAGGCAGTGCCAGAGTAAAAGATGCCAACACAGTTGAGATTTCGACACTAGATGGCAAACATGAAATAAAAACTGATTACATCATTTTGGCTACTGGAAGTACTCCTAGGAAGCTACCAGAAATCCCCATAGACGAAGAGCATATTTTCACAAGTGATGGCCTAGATAAATTGGAGGATTTCCCAAAAAGCATGGTTATCGTCGGAGCTGGCGTTATCGGTTGCGAGTTTGCGACCATTTTCTCAAATTTCGGTCATACAAAAGTGCATTTAATCGATAAAGGAGATAGAATATTGCCTTTTGAGGACGATGACGTAGTGAAAATCATTGAACAAAACTTGGAAGACAAAAATGTTTTGATTCATCGTAATTCACGCTTGAAGTCAATGAATATTGAAAATGGAATGGTGGTTTATACTTTAGAGTATACTGATGGGTCACAGGAAATTTTCAGAGTAGAAAAAGCCTTGGTATCCGTTGGGAGAGTACCGAATTATGAAAATTTAGTTGACCCTAGTTTGGATTTAAAAGTGGACAACAGAGGGATTATCGATAATCTCACGCAAACTTCTATTCCTAATATCTATGCTGTAGGGGACATTACCGCAGACATATCTTTGGTGAATGTTGGAGAGTTAGAGGGAAGGTATGCTATTGAAAGTATTTTTGGTAAGCCTGACCGACCATTGATTTATGAGAATATAAGTGCCATCATGTTTTTAGCGCCTGAAGTGGCCGGTGTTGGTATGAACGAGATTCAAGCTCAAGAGAAGAAGTTAGACTATCGAGTTGTGAGCATAGATTATTCGTGTATTCCAAGAGCTATAGCCATGCGAAATACCCAAGGCTTTATCAAAATTATTGTAACTGATGATGATAAGCATGAAATACTAGGAATGCGGGTTGTTGGGGAGCATGCTTCAAGTGCTATTCAGGCAGTGGCTCTACTCATTTCTATGGGTAAGGGAATGCGCGAATTGGCTGAACTGATTCACCCACACCCCTCAATTATTGAAGGTATTCAAGAATGTGGGAGAATGCTTTTGGGTAAGTCGATGCTTAAACCTGCAGTTTTAAGAAATGCCATGGTTTGTAAGTCTTATGCCAACGGTAAATATTCAAATCTTAGTTAGTATAAAACTTTGAAGTACTAGGATATCCTTAATTAAACGTTATTCCTGTTGGGATGTTGAAAAGCGTGCTATCCATTGCGGGGGCTTCATTAATTTCAATTGCAAGAATTTCATAATTAATTCCAGGGAGGTGCTTCACAATCTTAAGCACCAATCCTTCCCACTCATATATTTCTTTGACTACACCGGTATTAAATATCCATTTTGTACATGTTTTATCCAGGATACTGGAAGTATCTGATTTTTTACCCCCCTCTGCTTGCATGATTGCCTCTATGCTTTCATTTGCGGTTTTATACCTTAACAGTGGATATGCCAGTCGCAACTGTGCCACCCTTGCCGGTCATACCGTGCCACTTTTGAGCCTCCGTTTGCCGATCGCAACTATGCCCTTTTTGGATGAGTTTGCCGGTCGCAATTGTGCCAATTAAAGACTGACTGTGTCGGTGGCAACAGTGCCAATTTTCATGATATTTTCTAACTCGTCAATTAAAAAATTGACGATGGCAG
>Ga0208770_1000156_pt1 | contig 50249 bp, 58 predicted proteins | sample AntAceMetag02UK9_FD_184771 | JGI IMG/M metagenome (GOLD analysis project Ga0208770, IMG submission 184771) | Saline lake microbial communities from Ace Lake, Antarctica - Antarctic Ace Lake Metagenome 02UK9 (SPAdes) (version 2) | ecosystem: Environmental > Aquatic > Non-marine Saline and... | reverse complement strand
TTAGTTCTGAAATGCCATTAAAGGAAATAGTCCTAAAATACCGCTAAACTGTAAATCGCTTTTAATAGCAGTCCAATTGAGAGTTCTGAACTCGTCCACGATGGGGAGCCTATATTGACAATACCTATCTTTCGGTTTTTACTATTTAATAGTAAAACTTCTCTAAGAGGTTTAATGTACACAATCAAAAAAACAGGAAGGATATAAATGGCAACAAACAGACTCAAAAAACTTAAAGGAGTTGCAGGGACAATGATTATCAAAGAGATAAGATTAACCCATGAACACACGTGCCCTCACTGTAAGACTGAAATGCCTAAGGGTAAGGTAGCTACTGCATGGTATAGCACAAGAATGAAAAGAAATATGGCTATATATTGCGACAAAGATTGTATGGACGAGGCAGAACTTAAAAAGCTTTCTGTATAGTAGTTTGATCAATCAACAACCCAGTAACAGGTAATACTGATACTGGGTTTTCTATTTTTATCTTACAAAAAATAGATTGTTAGGCTCTTACAAAAATAACAAAACCTACACTAATAGGTGGTTCTAATTCAGATATCATCTTCCATCCGGAATCTTGTAATATCAAATTTTTTACCTTAATCGTTTTTTCTGTATTCCAATCATGTAGCATCATAATTGTTCCTGTTTTGCAGTAAGGTAAAAAGTCATTATATTGCTCCAATGTTTGATTTCCGTCTTCTGCTCCATCCAAAAAGAAACAATCAACCTTGCCGTCGGTAATATGCTTTTCAATAAAACTAAAATTATCACCTTTAATAAATTCTGTATGTTTATTTAAGCTTTTTAATTTATTGGCATAGAAATTTTTCGCTTTATTATACAATCTGTCATCACTCTCTATTGTAATTAATTTACCAGTAGAGTTTTTGTAAAATGCTGAAGCAATAAAAAAGGTACTTCCTCCACCGGTAAATGTACCAATTTCAAAACAATCTTTTGGTTTATATTCTATTAATGCATTGTACATAGCCTTCCTTTCCGCAGAATACATTTGACCCAGCAATCTTTTACATCCCTCAAAAAAGAATCTCCTTTCTTTGGAAAAAATGGTCTTATAAAAACAAGATATATCACTGCTTCAGTGTATGTTAAGGCAGAAAAGTTTTGCCTTAATTTTTCCTTAAAATCTTTTGTTACTTTAATTCTTTGAATTGTTTCGTGGATATTCATATATGGACCAGCATAGCAAATCACAAATCTTGGGTAAAGAACGTTAATGTTTAAAATAGATTATCTGATAAAGTTACGTAAACAAATTAGCGGGATTTATTTTCCTTGGTTTTGTTACAAACATTTTAACTATTCAATATATGTATATAAAAGTCGTAGCAAAAACAAATACTAAAAAAGAAATCATATTGGAAATTTCAAAAGATCATTTTGAAATTTCAGTAAAAGAAAAAGCAAAAAACAATCTCGCAAATAAAAAAATCATCGAGCTTTTGATGAGGCATTTTAAAGTTGCTCAAAACAGAATTCGAATAATAAACGGTCATCATCATCCGCATAAACTTTTATTAATTGAGGATATTGAATCTGGACAAGACTAGTTAATTAATCAGATGTACGCGAACCTGTCTTGTTTCAAAGGATTCTCGGCCTGTATGGTACGAATCAAAAAGAAGACAATCAAATACAAATAATTGACTTATTTGTATTTATATGTTAATAACATATTGAAGATTCTTTCACTCAATAATTCAACTGTTCTGTTTTTAAAAAATGAAAAACTATCTCGATCAGGTATTAGAAGCCTCTAAATCTACATCAGCCACTCACGAAGTTTTCGATGCAATGAATGATATCAAAAATGGAGATAAACAGGTGGCGGTGTGCAGTCAGCGAGTCAAAGCCATGATGTATCTTGTACGTGAATTGACTGATAATCTTGACGACTGTTTGGTTTGTTTACAAGCTACAAACAAAAAGAAAGAGTCAAAAGAGTATTGGAAATGGAACGGAGAGGAGGACTTTTTGAAGAAAAAGATTAGATCGACCGGTGATATTATGTGGATTTTTATTCACGAGGATAACCCACATCTTATACCTATCGATCATCTTTTTATCAGAAAAAGTGGGGTAATTGTTCAAAATAAAAATCCCACTACCACAGAAAAGATCATTCAGGGTCTTCTTGAAATGATCATGACCAAGCAACAGTTTAATCTTCACGGAAATAATTAAGGTTCGCCTTAAACCTATTTTTGTAAAAATTTACATAAACCACCTTTTGGGTGGTTTATTTTTTTACTCAATATTCTTTATGCTGGTTCGATGAACACATCCAGCCCAACAACAAGGTCTACGTTTTCCAGCTTTCAAATTTATTCGAGCTATCTCGACACGTCGATTTCTAGTATCTGTTTTCTTGGCAGAATCAATCCAACATATCCATTCATTACGCGCAATTGGTGTTATTGATTCCCAGGTTTTTAATGATTGCGGGTTCGATATAAGCACTTCTTTTAAGTCTAAGGGTATTTTATGAATACAACCGTGAGATATTTTCTGATATATTTTTTTGTTCATACAGGTTAACGTTTTTGTCGATAACATTTATCCCTCCAAATTGCTATAATTAATAGTATACAGAAATTACAGAAGAATCAGGTAAACAGCTTTAATTAAAAAAACTTTATGAAATCAAAATCAATATTTTTTGTTGCTATGGGTACGGTTTTTCTTTTTTCGATTATATTAGCAAGTGTTGTGAATGCAGAAGAACAAGGGACTGATATTCGTATTGATGCTCGTGCAGAAGTTAGGTCAGAAATCAAAGCAGGCATCCGTGCAAATCAAGACGAAAGAATCTTGGAAAGAAAAGCATCAAGTACCAAGGCATCAAGCACCAGAGAACGTATTATGGATAAAATTGAGAATAGAATGGATAAAGCATCGAGTACCGAAGATCGTAAAGATGAAGGTGATACTGCAAAAGATCACGAGAGAACTGTTTCATCTTTTGTTCATTCACTACTCAATATTGCTGAAAGAGAAAATGGTAAAAACAAAGGCATAGGTGAGCGGGTCAGAATTATTGCTGAATCACAAAACGATTCAGCCTCTACGACCGCTTCTGCCATGGAAAAGGTTGATAAAAGAGGGTCATTCCGTAGTTTTTTTTCAGGAGGTGATTATAGAAATCTAGGTCTTATTCGAGAAGAGATCGCAACCACAACCAGTAATATTATTGAATTGAAAGAAGTATTAAAAGAGACAATAAATAAGACAGATCGCACCGAGCTCAATCTTCAGATTGAAAACCTGGAAGCAGAAAGGGCAAGAGTTACTTCCTATGTTAAAGAAAATGAAAATAAATTCAGTGTATTCGGATGGTTCAATAAATTATTTATTAAATAATATATTTAAATAACAATGATTAAAAAAACAGTAAAGGCCACAGGACTTTCCTTAGATCCTTCAATAGATGAAGCTATTGATAAAGTTGTTTTGGCTATAGAAAAATTTTCTGATGTAAATGATGAAAGTATTTTGGTCGATATTGAAGTAGGGAAGACTACTAATCATCATCGTTCGGGGGATATTTTTAGAGCTGAAATAAACTTTCATTCAAAAATAGGTAATCTCCGTGCTGAATCAGAAAAAGATGAACTTTTCGGAGCATTGTTGGCTGTAAAAGAAGAAATGGTGGAAGCTTTACGTTCAAAAAAATCAAAGAGAATTGATTTTGTACGCAGAAGCGGTTTAAGATTAAAACATATGTTAAAAGGTTTACCTTGGATAGGTGGAAAATAATATGAAAAATAAAGAATTACCAAAAAGAACTATAACTTTCTGTGCTGTAGCTGTACTTTTTATCGGTAGTCTTTATTATTTTGTTGATACTGCTTTCGAACAACGCGATGCTCTTATGCATAAAACAGTACACTTGAATCTTCAGGATCTCCTTGACGATGGTTCCCGATACTAATACCTATTGGTATTAACAATATTCGCGATTAAACTCGTCCCATGATATTTCTTTTTTCCCTTCAAGGATAATTGTTTTTGGAATGAAAATGTCATTTTCGTAAACAGCATCAGTTATTGAAACACGTATTTTCTTGCCATCTTTTTCTATAAAAAAGAAACTACCTGGCCATCCTTTATAAGCATTAAATTTAAGGAAATTAGTATAATCGTCTGAAGTGAGGTCGATAAGTCCATCTTCTTTTTTAATTTTGTTGGTATACGTCGCAACCGTATGATCTTGATCGACAGGTTGTAATGTTTTGTCTATAAGTGAATCCATAATGTCCGCAATAAGACTTCCTCCTTCTTTGGCGAGTTGCATTCCCAGCGTATTTGTATCAATTGGCCATGATGTAAATTCAGACTTTTTTTGAATAAGTATTGGTCCGTGATCCATTCCTTTATCGAGCAACATAATAGTTACACCTGTATCAGACATATCTTGCAATATGGAACTTTGAAGGGGAGAAGAACCTCGAAGCAAAGGAAGCATTGATGGGTGAACGTTAATTGTTTTGTAAACAGGAGTGTAAAGAATGTTCTCTGGCATTATTTTTCCATATGCTGCCACGATAAATAAATCCCATCGTTTTGAATTGTTTCTGTCGGGACAAAGCCCGGCCAATGTTTGTGCGAATTCAGCACTTTTAATTTCTGCCGGTTGTATTACAGGAATATGATATTTTTCTGCCCATACTTTTGTATCGGGAGGAGACATTACAAGTTTCCGACCTTTTGGCGCATCAGGAGCACAAATAATTAAATCAGGAATAATTCTACGTTCATATAAAGCATCAAGAACCCAAACAGAAAATTCCGGTGTTCCAAAAAAGGCTATTTTAGGTTTTGTTGATATTGTATTCATTATTTATTTACCTATTATTTATTTCTTGACCGGTGGTGGCATATCATGTAAGTCAGTTGCATGGTCTATAAAAAGAATACCATCAAGATGATCATATTCATGTTGAAATATTTGAGCAAGCAAACCAGAGCCTCCAAGTTCAAACGCTTTTCCATTAATATCTTGTGCACGAACCCGAGCTTTTTTAGATCGCTTAGTGTTTCCGTATAAAGGTCTTACCGAAAGACATCCTTCTTCCATAATTTCTTTTTCTTGAGACAATTTTACAATTGATGGATTAATAAAAACGAGATCAGGTTTCGTTTCAGTTTCAGATCCTGATTCAGTTTCATTGTGTTTATTATCTGGATCTATAAGTTCAAAAACAGTACCAGAAACAATAAACATACGAAGTGAAACACCAATTTGTGGAGCAGCAAGAGCAACACCATCACTTTGAGAAGCAAGGGCTTTCGACATATCGTCAATAATTTTTTTGAGTTTTGATGTACCGAACATCTCCTTTTCAACAGGTTTTGCGATTTCTCTTAATACATCTGCGTCTTTTTGGAGTATTTCTGTCATGCCGAAAGATTACTATAGAATACTCTCCGGGTCTACATTAACGGCATATGAAGGTGGAAGGTTTCGCAGACGGGTAAGCAAATCATCGTTTGGCCATTCATTCTTTGGAAGTTTGATTAGTGCGTGCATAATATACTGACCGCGAACGGTTGCAATGAAAGCGGGGAAGACATCGACTTCAAAACCAGTTAATATTTCTTTTAAAGTATCCATAGATGAAAGAACCGTAGATCTTTCTCCTGCATATGAAATTTTAATAAAAAGAGAAAACGGCGGAAACATAACACTTCGTCTCGCCTCTATTTCTTCACGATAAAAATCAATAATATTTCCCTTTACACCGAGAGCCAAGGCAGGAGTTTCAGGAGCTCTGGTCTGTAGAATAAAAGTTTTTCGAGCAATAGCACGCAGGCGTAATATAATAGTAAATACTTTTTCATTGATACGAAAATCAGGAATTGAGAAAAAAGCGTCGAGGGTTGCAACAGCAGATGAGTCAATTTCTTTATCGAGATATAAAAGAGCGAGTTCTGTTCCAACCAAAATACTACCCGGTGAATTGTGCCATTTTTCTGTTATTTCCAGGGCCTTTTTATGTGTAGAGGCAATAGTTTTATCTAATAAGAAAACTTGTGTTTCTGGAAGTGCTTTTTTAATTTCATCTACCACACGTTCTGTGCCAATACCCAATGTCGTTAATCTCCAGCCACCACAGGTGCGACATGTTGTATGTGAATCAAAGCGTTTTCCGCATCTATTACAGAGATAAAATCTGCTGTCATCTTTGCCATGTAATACGATTGGTGCCGAACACTTGTCACATATAACTGTTGTTTCGCAATCAGCACATATTGTTTGTGGTGCCAATCCTTTTCTTCCGGCGAATATAAACATATGTCCGCTTTCTTCACGAGTCTTTTGTATCTCGACTAATAATTCATCGGACAGTATACGAATATCATGGGACGGATTTTTATATGTCTTCATATCAACCAATGTGTCACGAGCAGTGGAAAGAGACCGCATAGCACTCGGTGCATATTCAATGAGTTCACCTTCTTCTTCGCGCCATAATGTTTCAATACGGACATTTGAATCTCCAAAAATGAGATCAGCTTTTATGTGTTTTGCCACACGTTCTGCTACAAAACGAAGATTGAGAAACGGTCTGTTTTGAGATTTGTAGGCACGTGAATTTTCACGTTCAACAATAATGAGCCCAATATCATGACGAGGTATTGAAAGGAATGATCCCGTGGCTACAATAATAACTGGATGTGTATCGTCCAGACATTTTTTCCAGAGACTTTCCACGGCATTTTTTGTAAGACCGCTGTGAAATATATATGTATAAGGTTCTATTCCTTTTTCGAAATATGAAAAAGCTTTTTTGATATCCTCGATAGTGGGCATCATCATGAATACAGATTCTTTTTGCGCGAAACGTTCTCGGACAAGACTTTTATAATGTCCGTATCTATCCTCATCACTTTTTTGTAAAATATATGATTCGCGAGGTTTATTTGATTGTGTCAGGGGTTTTATTTCAGGAAACTTTTCATACTGAGAAAGTATAGAAGAAGGTATAAGTTCAAAAAGAGTGCTCCCAACAGACGCTGCGTGAAAATGAGCGCTCTCCTGAATTGCTTTAAAAAATTCTTTGGTAACAATTTGTTTTCCTTCCGCCTTTTCTATTTTTCGAATTTCAAATTCAGCAGATTTTATCTCTGCTTTTGATTCAATTGCTGGTTCACATGAAATAACAAAGGCACTAACTATTTTTTTTCGTAAAGGAACCTTTATCATGGAACCCAAAGGAATATTCGATGGACTCCAATATGTTAAGAGGTCTATTCCGAGGCCCCGAGTGATGGGTATGGCTTTGAGGAGGTTCACTCTTTAAGTATAGCCATATTTCTATAAATCCCTAAATGTTTCTATTTTTGCACCAATGGTATTCAGTCTATTGGCCAAGTCTTCATATCCACGATTGATATTGTATACATTACGTAAAATAGAGGTTCCTTCTGCAGCAAGCATGCCTATCATGATGATAACTGAAGGTCGCAGTGCTGGAGGGCAGACAATTTCTGTGGCTTTTAATTTAGTTGGACCGTTTACATAGAAACGATGAGGGTCAGCCAATATAGTATCGGCCCGCATCTTGTCTAGCTCTTTATAATAAATGGCGCGTTCCTCGTATACCCAATCATGAATGAATGTTTGACCTTTTGCTTGAGTTGCAATGACTGCAAAGAATGGAAGGTTGTCCATATTTATACCAGGATATGGTTGAGCATGAATTTTATCAGCCAAAGCGGTGAGACGAGAAGGTGATGTTTTTATATCTACTAAATTTGTTTTTCCATTATCAGCTTTGTATCTTTTTATAATTTTATATTTGAAACCCATTTTTTCAAGCTTCAATAATTCAAGTTCCAAAAAGTTAATTGGACAACGTTCAATAGTGATAGAAGATTTTGTAACGATTGCAGCGGCGATCAAAGACATGGCTTCGATCGGATCTTCAGAAAGTGCATATTCAATATTTTGTTTATGAGGAGTTACTCCGTGAACAATGAGGGTCGAGGTACCAACACCTTTTATGGAAACTCCGAGTTGTTCAAGATAAAAACAAACGTCTTGTACTTGATAATTTGCTGATGCAAATTTTATGGTTGTTTTACCAGGAATAAACGCAGTGGCCATAAGAACAGCTTCAGTTACAGTGTCTCCTGCTTCATACATAATTATTTCACGATTCTTTTTTAGACCCTTATGCGAAACATTATAATATTTTGAAGTTGTCTTTATATCGATACCAAGTTTCTCGAGAGCAAAAACATATGGTTGTATGGTTCTGGACCCTAGACGACATCCAGATGCTTGGGGAAGGGCAAAGTTTTTCATTCGATGAACAAGAGACCCTGTCATCATAATTACACTGCGTGTTTTCGCGGCAGAATCATAAGCAATTTTTTTCATATCAAATTTTGAGGGCGGAGTGATGTGAAGATCCTGATCTTTCCATTCAACTTTTACTCCTATTGATTGAAAAACTTCGATGATACGATTCACCTCTTCTATTTTAGGAGTATTTTTTATAACAGTCGTTCCTTGATTCATAAGTGAGGCACACATAACACCAACAGCACCATTTTTTGATGTACGGACTTTTATTGTTCCGGATAGTTTTCGTCCACCTTCAATACGAAAATTAATAGTTCCACCACGAGCAAGGGAAACAATTTCATGGTCGAGGGCGGTACTTATGCGAGCCAGAGTTTGAGTGGAAAGATTTTGTTCACCTTTTTCAATTCTAGCAATCACTGATTGTGTTGTTTTTATTTTCTTACCAAGTTCTGCTTGTGTCATCTGTCTGTCTTCACGAAGTCTGGTTATCATGGCACCAATCAAGGCAAGGTTTTTTTGTGTAGACATGTGTGTTGTTAAGATAAACGCGTTTATTTTTATACATTTAATTATAGCATATATGCGATAAACATTTATGAAAAAACCTCCAATACATATTTTGTGTGTTGGAGGTTTTGTTATTTTTGAAAGAGCCATATCAACAAAGAGGGACAATGTCAGGGTAAGCTGATTTTATCAAATTATTGAGCTCTGCTAAATAGTGCGAAATACTACGATAGTATTCTGTTTCTGAATAAGAAGATCGGGTAATAATTCGATCATTAATATTTGGAACAATAAAGAGTGCACGAAGTGTTTTAGTGGAACCTTTGCAGCTTTCAAGCCAAATGTTCGTGCACATTGTTATTTGTATTTGATAAGGAACAATATCATTCTCTTGTTCGGATACCCAGTCAAGAAATTCACAATAGTTAGGAATTTCCCTACGAAGCATTGTGAATGTTTCAAGTACATACTTTTCTCCCAGGAGACTGATTATTTCTATATTTTCACAAGGGTTCCGAACAATTAAGTGATCAAGTCCGTGGGGAAACACAGGATAGGGCATAAATACCTTTCTTTTTAAGTTGGGGCTATGTTCTTTGTGCCTTATTTTCAATTAAAAATAATATTTGTCAAGTCTCGCCAACTTCTCTGAAAGGCGTATAGTAAGGCCATTAACGAATCGACACTATTATGGCACTTTTTGCAAAAAAACTCGGTATAGACTTGGGAACAGCTAATACATTGGTTTTTATGCCTGGTAAAGGAATTGTTTTAAACGAACCATCAGTGGTCGCTGTTTCTGAGCAGGATAATAAGGTGTTGGCGGTTGGTTTCGAGGCAAAATCCATGATTGGACGTACCCCCGAATCAATAATTGCATATCGTCCTATGAAAGACGGTGTGATTGCAGATTATCGAGTAACAGAAGCGATGCTCCGTTATTTTATTGATAAAGCTTTGGGTAAATGGAATATGTGGAAACCAGAAGTTTTGGTTTCTGTGCCTGCTGGAATTACATCAACAGAGCGACGTGCGGTTGTTGAGGCTGTTATTAAAGCTGGAGCCAAAAACGCATATGTTGTCAAAGAACCAATCCTTGCTGCTATCGGTGCAGGTATTCCTATTCAAGAAGCACAAGGTCATATGATTGTAGATATAGGAGGAGGAACAACTGATGTGGCTGTGATTTCTCTGGGTGGTATTGTTGCCTCAACATCTGTTAAGTGTGCAGGGAATCGTATTGATGCGTCAATAACAGACTATATAAAGAAAACATTTAATTTGGCAATTGGAGATAAAACCGCAGAAGATATAAAAGTTAATATTGGTTCAGCTGTACCTCTGGAAGAAGAATTGGTGATGATTATCAAAGGACGTGACTATATATCTGGGTTACCACGTTCTACAGAAATTAAAACAAATGAAGTTGTAAAAGCTATTGCTCGTGAATTGCGCGATATGATAAAAGCCATAAAAGATGTTCTTCAAGAAACTCCTCCAGAACTAGCCTCTGACATTATTGATCATGGAATTATTATGACAGGTGGTTCATCAATGCTTCGTAATCTACCTGAATTGGTATTTCGTCGTACAGGTGTAAAGGCAATTCTCGCAGAAGACCCATTGTACTGTGTTGCAAAAGGGACAGGGATCGCACTTGAACACTTGGAAATTTACAAAAGGACTATTATTTCGAAACGATAGAGCAATTAGGATATTTCTCGGTGGGCTTTTTATTTTGCTATACTTAAAAAATGTTTGACCCAAAACGTCTCCATCATGCATATTTTATAGAAGGTGAAAAAGAATCAGCACTTTCTAGTCTTGAACTTTTCTTGAAAGATTCTTTTGGAATGATAAGACAAGGAAATCCTGATATTCATTACTTGGAGTATGTGTCTTTTGGTATTGATGAGGGAAGAATATTACAAGAAATGTCTTCGGTAAAGCCCCTTATGGGAGATAAAAAAATATTTATCATTGGACTTGACTCTATGACAGTGGAATCACAAAACTCTTTGCTTAAAACATTCGAAGAGCCAACGGCACATACACATTTTTTTATTATTTCCTCTTCATCTAGAATTTTGCTTCCAACATTGGCATCACGTTTGATTATTGTAAAACATACTGTTCAAAAAACTGAAGATTCAGTAAAAAATTCACTAGAAAATGAAATAAAAGAAGAGGTAACAAAATTTATCAAAGGAACAGTCAAAGATAGGTTGGAATTTGTTTCAAAAATTATTGAAGAAAAGGATAAGGCGAAAGCTGAGGATTTTCTTACAAATCTTTTAATTGAGCTTCATGGATCTGGGCTTGAAACAGCTTCTAGAAAACACATACGGGCAGTGAAAGAAATTGTCTCACTCATACCGTACCTCAAAGACAGATCATCATCGCTTAAACTTATTCTGGAAAGAGTGGCATTGATAGAGATATGATAATATATATGTATATGCAATATAATTTCACCACATTAAAGACGGCTCTTACTGGGACTGAGGCTTGGCTTCAAAAAGAATTGGGTAATATTCGTACCAATCGTGCAAATCCATCAATACTAGACAGTGTTCATGTTGATGCTTATGGGTCTGATATGCCAATTAATCAGGTAGCAAGTATGACTAATGAAGATCCACGAACTATTCGTATTTCTCCTTGGGATCAGGGTTTGATAAAAGCTGTTGAGAAATCAATTATTGTTGCCAATCTTGGCCTTTCGGTCGCAGTCGATGATAAAGGTATTCGAGTTTCTTTCCCTGAACTTACAGGAGAAAGACGTCAGGAAATTGTTAAATTAGCTAAAGAAAAACTTGAACAATCAAAAATTCAGGTTCGAAAACATCGTGATGAAGCTAATGTTGATATAGAAGAAAAAGAAAAAGAGGGTGATATGAGCGAAGACGATAAATTTCGTTCTAAAGCAGATATGCAAAAACTTATCGATGAGGCGAATAAAAAGTTATCAGATATCATGGATAAAAAAGAGAAGGAGATTCTCGGTTAATTTCAGTTAATTAATAATATTTAAATAAACATCATTCATGTCAGCTATTCTTTTTCTTGTTATCCTTTCTGTTTTAGTTTTTATACATGAATTAGGTCATTTTATTGCTGCAAAACGCTTTGGTGTTCGTGTTGATGAATTTGCTGTTGGTTTTCCTCCGCGTATTTTTAAAAAGAAAATAGGGGAGACAACATATGCCTTAAACCTCATTCCTTTTGGTGGTTATGTGAAAATATTTGGAGAAAATCCTGATGAAGAATCAATTTCAGGAAATGACAGCGGAAGAAGCTTTGTTCATATCTCTAAATGGAAACAAATTGTAGTTTTGTCTTCTGGTGTTTTATTTAATATTTTGTTTGCTTGGCTTTTGTTTTCAGTAGCATATATGTCAGGAATGACAGCATCTGTTTCCCAAAACAATTCATCCTACGTGGTTGATAAGCATGTGATCATTCTTGATGTTTTGGCTTCTTCACCGGCAGCTTCTGCGGGATTTGTTTCTGGCGATTATTTGATTGCAGTTAAAACAGGTGATGATGCAACGACAACTATTTCTTATGTAGAAGATGTTCAGAAAGTAGTGCAGGAATCTGACGGGAAAAATCTAGGTTTTGAAATTATCCGAAATGGAAAAACAGAATATCTTGCCCTTACTCCAAAACAGAACGCTTCTTCGAGTGTTTATGTTATGGGTGTTGCTATGGATTTGGCTGGAAAGGTAAAACTTCCGCCACATCTTGCATTATGGGAAGGTGGAAAATTAACGGTCAATATGTTTAAAGGAATTGCGGTAGGTTTGTATTCACTTATACATGATTCATTTGTAGGTACTGCTGATTTCTCACAAATTTCTGGTCCTGTTGGTATTGCTCGATTGGTTGGAGATGCCAGCTCTCTTGGTTTTATTTATCTCCTATCATTCACTGCTTTCATATCAATTAACTTGGCGGTTTTGAATTTGGTTCCATTTCCAGCTCTTGATGGCGGGCGAATACTTTTTGTTATTATCGAAGCTATACAGAGAAAACCGATTAAGCCATTGATTGCAAATACCGTGAATGCTATTGGTTTTGGTCTTCTTATTTTACTTATGTTGTTTGTGACATATAGAGATATTGTGAAATTGTTTTAAAGGAATAATAAAAACTAGAAACAGATGATGGTAAGGAAGAAAGAAAAAAGACCGCACCCTTTGGGTGCGGTCTTGAAATTTGAAACATCTCAAATCAAACGTGATGGATTTCTATACCAATATTTTTGGCAGCCTCAATGAGATTGATAAGGTGTTTTCTGTCCAAACGTTTATCCTTCTTTATTTGTTTTGCTGCCAACCGGATAAGTTTGTAATCACGTCGAGTTGGACTCGAATTGAAGTCAGGTATCAAACTTTTTGCAACAGAAAGCAGTTGCGCAATATGATACCCACGAGGAAAACTTGGCATGAGAATATGTTCCGCATGCCGAGCCTTGTTGATCGCATTGGTGAGACGCAAACGCTCACTAGGGGTAAAACTGACATTTTCTCCGCGTTCCAGGAGGGTTTTGATTGTCTTTGCTGTTCGATGTATTCGACTCGTTTTTCGAGTCTCAATCAAACGGTCATGTATGACTTCGATAGGGGTATCCTTAGTGAAGTCATATCTGCCTGGGGTTCTCCGAATGGCTTTTTCAAGCACTCGGTTATCGGCTATTTCAATTGACGACATAGTGTTCAGCTGTTTTTGTTGTTTTGAACAATCGTATGACAGGGTGCTATACGAATTTCATATGCTATTACAGCACACAATGACTAAAAGATAAAGGACCTTACAAATACCTATAAATAGGCTATTATTGCGTGTATATGCGTCAATCAAACCTTTTTACAAAAACGAGAAAAGAAGCTCCAAAAGATGAAATTGCCAAAAATGCACAGCTTCTTATTCGTGCGGGATATATTTATAAAGAAATGGCTGGTGTGTACGCATATTTGCCTCTCGGCTTACGTGTATTAAATAATATTGTAAATATTATTCGCGAAGAAATGAATGCTATTGGAGGGCAAGAAGTTCATTTGACCGCATTGCAGAGCAAGGCAACTTGGGAAACAACAGGACGATGGTCTGATGCTGTTGTTGATAATTGGTTTAAAACAAAATTAAAAAATGGTTCTGAATCTGGACTAGGGTTTACCCATGAAGAACCTTTGACCAAATTGATGAAAGATTTTGTTTCTTCATACAGAAACCTTCCTTCATACGTATATCAATTCCAAACAAAGTTTAGAAATGAGGAAAGGGCAAAATCTGGCATTATGCGCGGACGCGAATTCCTTATGAAAGATTTGTATTCATTCTCAAAAGATGAAAAAGAGCACGAAGATTTTTATGAAAAAGCAAAAGAGGCATATATACGAGTGTTTGATCGAATCGGACTAGGGGACAGGACATATGTAACTTTTGCATCAGGAGGAAGTTTCTCAAAATATTCTCATGAGTTCCAAACAATAACTGATGCGGGTGAAGATACTGTTTTTGTTGATGAACAGAAAAAAATTGCTGTGAATAAAGAAGTTCTCGAAGATTCTGTATTGGCAGAACTCGGATTAGAGAGAGCGACTCTGGTTGAGAAAAAAGCGGTAGAGGTTGGAAATATTTTCTCGCTTGGGACAAAATTTTCGAATGCTTTTGAACTTAATTATGTGGACGAAGAAGGAAAACCAAAACCAGTTATTATGGGTTCATACGGTATTGGCCCAGGGCGAGTAATGGGTGCCGTTGTTGAAACATTGGCAGATGAAAATGGAATTGTTTGGCCAGAATCAATTGCCCCATTCAAAGCTCATTTAATTGTGATTGATTCAAAAGAAGGCAATATCACTCGAGAAAATGCAGATGCATTGTACGAAACACTTACAAAATCAGGTATTGAAACATTGTATGACGACAGAGACACGAGGGCTGGAGAAAAATTTACCGATTCGGATCTTTTGGGTATGCCGTGGAGAATTGTTATCTCTGACAAAACACTAGGAATGTCTACTGATGACACAATGGTTGAATTAAAAAATCGAAAAACAGGAGAAACAGAAATGCTTGCACAAAAAGATGTAATAGCTAGACTGAAACCTTAAGCCATATGTCTATAAAACACGGATTACTTTCAAAATTATACGAAGCCTTTTCTCATGATATTGGTATTGATTTGGGCACTGCAAACACATTAGTATATGTAAAAGGACAGGGGATTATCATTAATGAACCTTCTGTTGTTGCAGTTAATCAAAAAACAGGACGTGTGGTGGCTGTCGGTACACAAGCAAAAAATATGTTGGGGCGAACACCTGCTCATATTCAAGCAGTGCGTCCTTTGGTAGAAGGAGTGATATCTGATTTTGAAGTGGCTGAAGAAATGTTGGTTTACCTTTTAAATAAGTCTCAAAAAGATTCAAAGAAATTTTTCGGACCACGTGTGATTGTTGGAATCCCTTCAGGAGTCACCAATGTCGAAGCGCGTGCTGTTCGTGATGCAACAAAAAATGCAGGTGCAAGAGAGGTTCATATTGTAGAACAACCTATGTCAGCTGCTATTGGTATTAAACTTCCTATACATGAGCCTGCGGGTAATATGATAGTAGATATTGGTGGAGGAACAACTGATATTGCCATGATTTCTTTGGGTGGAATCGTTCGTTCAAAATCTCTTAAAATTGCTGGCGATAAATTGAATGAAGACATCATTTCTTATGTAAGAAATGAGTTTAAAATTCTTATTGGTGAAAAAACTGCTGAAGATATAAAAATTTCTATCGGTGTCGTGGTCTCTGGTGAAAAACCACATGAGGCTCCTATTCGTGGACGTGATTTGGTTACGGGTTTACCTCGGGAGGTTGTTTTAACGGACGCTGATATACGCGAGGCTATTGGTCAATCGGTCGATTCATTGGTTGATTCAGTAAAAGAAGTACTGGAAACAACTCCTCCAGAAATTTTGGCTGATGTGATGCATAGAGGTATTTATTTGGTAGGAGGAGGTGCTCTTATTCGTGGACTCGATACTTTAATTGAAGAGTTGGTAAAAATTCCTGTACATATTGCCGAAGATCCTTTGACTGCTGTTGCTCGTGGTACAGGAATTATTCTCGAAGATATAGATAAATATAACGATATTCTTATTCAAAACGAAGATGACTTACCTAAAGCGCAGTAATCTAGGGGCAAAAAAAAATAAAAGAACTCTTTTTTTTGTGGCATTAACCATAACTTTTTTTGTTTCTATTGATTTTATATTTCCTTCTTTGTATGTAAAACTTTTGAGTCCTGTTTCATCATCTGTTTGGACATCTAAACATGTTTCCAAGGGTATTTTTGCTCGTATGGGTGATTTTATTTCTTCAAAAAATTCATTGGTATTAAAAAATATTAATCTTGAAAATGAACTTCGCGAACATGAAGCTGATTCATTAATAATTAAAGCGCTTCGTCATGAAAATGATTCTTTGAAAGAGAGCATGAAAAGAAAAACTTTTGATAAAGAAATTCTTGCCGTAGTATTGTCACGCCCACCCGCTTCTTTTTATGACACATTGATGCTTGATGTTGGATCATCTGACGGTATTTATATTGGACAAAAAGTGTATGTTTATAATTCGATTATTATAGGTGATATTTCGGAGGTATCGAATGGTTCTTCACAAGTAAGTCTTTTTTCTACACCAGGAAGATCGACACCTGTATTTATCGGTGAAAAACATATCGAGACACAGGCAATAGGTCGAGGTGGTGGAAATTTCTCGGCACGTATTCCAGCAGATATTATTATTGCGGAAGGGGATATTGTTACTTCGCCTCAATTGCGTACAAATGTATTCGGGGTGGTTGAAAAAATAATAGTAGGATCGACTGATTCCATACAAACAATATATTTCCGTGCCCCATTTAATATGCACGAACTTCAATATGTAAATATTGATATCAATCAATAATATATATATATGTTGCGTATTATTTTTAACAGTATACTTTTTATATCTTTGTTTGTTGGACCATGGTGGTTTTTTGCTCTGTCACTCACTGCATCATTTTTTGTAATTGATTATTTTTTCGAAGGAATTATGTGGGGATTTGGTGCGGATATACTGTATTCATCAATATGGGGTTATCATGGTTTTGATCATGTTTTCCTCGGCATATCAATTATAGTTTTCCTTATATCAATATTTTTGAGAGGAAAACTTTCCTGGCAGTCATAGTACGTGATAAACTTTCTGTATGAGACGATTCAAAATGCTAAGCAAAAAAATCGAAATAGATCCAGATGAAATATTTATCGATTCTCAAAATCTTCCAGAATTCGACACTTTTCAATTTGAAGGAAGAATGGAAAAACCTATATCGATAGGAGTGATTATTGCACTCGCTTCTGTTTTTTCACTAATGATGTTTGTCTTGGTTGGAAAAGTATGGGCTCTACAGGTTAAAAATGGAGAGGAGTATGCCAATATGAGTGAAAACAATATGGCTCGACAAACAGTTGTTTTTGCAGAACGTGGGGCTGTTTATGACAGGAATGGGGTAAAGCTTGCCTGGAATGCTGTTAATAAAAATGATCCAGATTTTTCTTCTAGAAAATATATCGAAGAAGATGGATTCTCCCATGTTTTGGGATATGTAAAGTATCCAGCCAAAGATAATCAAGGATATTATTACCGTGCATCGTATCAAGGTATGGCTGGTATAGAAAAATTTATGGATAAAGAATTACAAGGAAAACATGGTTTAAAAATTCTTAATGTGGATGCATTGGGAAAAACTGATGCTGAGTCAATAATAAGGCCAGCTCGGGACGGAGAAAATATAACTCTCTCGATTGATGCGGCTCTTGAAGCGCAAATGTATACATACATTAAAGATTTGGCCGATAGTGCTGGATTTACTGGCGGAGCCGGAGGGATTATAGATGTTAATACGGGGGAAATGATTGCATTAACAAGTTACCCTGAATACAACAGCGGGGTTATGACAGAAGGACAGGATGGAAAAGCTATTTCAAAATATCTCAATGATTCAGCAAAACCTTTTCTCGATAGATTTTTATCAGGGCTATATACCCCAGGTTCAATTGTTAAACCTTTTGTCGCTTTAGCTGCTTTAAAAGAAGAAATTATCTCTCCTGAAAAAATTATTGTAAGTACAGGGTCAATTAGTATTCCAAACCCTTATGATACAAAAAGAAAAACATTGTTTATGGACTGGAAAGCTCATGGACCTGTCACTATGCGAGATGCCTTGGCGGTTTCATCAAATGTTTATTTTTATGAAATTGGAGGAGGTTTTGAAAATCAAGAAGGTCTCGGTATTGATAGACTTAATACCTATTTATCTATTTTTGGTTTTGGTCAAAAAAATGATAACGGTTTTTTTGAGGGTCCTGCAGGAACCATTCCATCACCAACATGGAAAGAAAAAGTATTTCCTGGCGACCCATGGCGCATCGGGGATACATATTTCACATCTATTGGTCAGTACGGTTTTCAAATAACACCTTTGCAAATACTCCGTGCCCTTACCTCAATCGCAAATAACGGAAATCTTGTTGAACCTTCTATTATAAAAACAACAGCATCGTCTACACCAACAAGTACCAAACTTCCCATAGATCAATCATATTTTAAAGTTGTTCGTGAGGGTATGCGAGAAGGTGTTGTTAAGGGGACAGCCAAAGGATTAAATGTTCCGTATGTAAAGGTTGCTGCAAAAACAGGTACTGCTGAATTAGGAATCACAAAAGCTTTCGTAAATTCATGGGTAACAGGATTTTTCCCTTATGATAATCCGCAGTACGCTTTTGTTGTCATTATGGAACATGGACCACGCGAGAATGTGTTTGGTGGGGTATTTGTTATGCGCGAGCTCTTTGATTGGCTTTATAGTACAAATTCTCCATATATCAAGTAAATAAAGGTTTTAAAGGTCATTAATTGTTAGCTTTGTTGTCTTATTTATGCTATAATGTCCGCCATCACTAATCAATTTCTTATCTATGGAAACCCACAAATATCTTACTCAAGAGAAATATAATGAAATGGAGATAGAGCTCCTCGAGCTAAAAACCGTTAAACGAAAAGAAGTTGCTCAAAACCTCGAATACGCAAGAGCATTGGGAGATCTTTCAGAAAATACTGAATATCAAGAAGCTCGAGAATCCCAAGCTATGGTCGAGGACAGAATTTCTACCATTGAAAACACCCTTAAAACAGCTGAAATAGTTCGTGAACTTCGTGGCGATAATGTATCAATAGGTTCAGAAGTAACTGTTGAAAAAGAAGGTTCAAAAAGCAAGACCGTATTCAAGATTGTTGGTTCCGACGAGGCCAATGCTTCAGAAGGAAAGATTTCTAATATCTCTCCTCTCGGTTCAGAACTTTTGGGTAAGAAAAAAGGAGACTCTGTTACCATAAAAACTCCAAAAGGTTCAACTGTGTATAAAATTTCATCAGTCGAATAAATATCAATTAAACTGATATACTTTACACATGGCATCACTCGAAGAAATACGCGAAACACGACTTAAAAAACTTGAAATTATAAAGGCTTCCGGAATGAATCCTTTCCCGATTGAAACCAATCGTGATTTTGATCTTACTACAATAAAACAAAATTTTGAAAAGCTTTCAAAAGATAATAAAGAGATTGGAAAAAAAATAACACTGGCCGGACGTGTTATGGCTATTCGTGGGCAAGGTGCAATATTGTTTGTACCTCTTTTTGATGGAACGGATACATTTCAAAGTGTTTTCAAAAAAGATTCTATTGATGAAAAAATGTTTAAACTTTTTTCTGATGCAGCAGATATTGGAGATATTATTTCCGTACAAGGAGAGTTGTTTACTACGCAAAAAGGCGAGAACAGTTTGATGGTTTCATCATGGACTATGCTCGCTAAATCATTGCGTCCTTTGCCAGAAAAATGGAGTGGTCTTCAGGATATTGAAGAACGTTTTCGGAAACGATTTCTCGATACTTTAATGTCAGAAGAAGTACGTGAACGTTTTGTTATTCGTTCTAAAATGGTGACTGCTATACGTGGAATTCTCGATCGTTCTGGATATCTAGAAGTGGAAACACCTCAATTGCAGCCTCTTGCTGGGGGTACAAATGCTATACCATTTGAAACGCATCATAATGCCTTGGATATTGATTTGTATTTACGTATTGCTCCAGAATTGTATTTAAAGAAACTTCTTATTGGTGGATTTTCAAAAGTATATGAAATTGGAAGAAACTTTAGAAATGAAGGAATTGATGTGACACATAATCCAGAATTCACCATGCTCGAATTCTATGAGGCGTATTCAACAGCTTCGAAACAAATGGATTTTGTCGAAAGTCTTGTTCGAGAAACAGTAGAAACCGTATGCGAGACAACAAAAATTCCAAGAGACGAAATTGAAATAGATTTCTCTCGTCCGTTTGTAAGAATTTCATACAAAGATCTTGTAGAAAAGGACGCAGGTTTCGATCCTGTTACAGCAAACCTCGAAACCGTTACAGCAAAGGCGGAAAAGCTCGGTTTGAAAATTGAAGCCAGTGATTCAAAGGAACGTATCATTGATAATATTTATAAAAAAGTTTCTCGTGCTCATATAATTGAACCAACATTTATTACTGACTATCCTGTTGATATGCTTCCTCTAGCAAAACGGTCTGAAAAAGATTCATCTGTCGTCGATGCTTTTCAATTGGTTATTGGCGGGATGGAATTGGTAAAAGCATTCTCTGAACTCAATGATCCGATTGATCAGCGTGCTCGTTTTAATAAAGAAGAAGCAAATGCCAAAGCAGGTGATAGTGAAGCGCAACCAAATGATTTGGAATATGTCGAAGCCCTCGAATACGGTATGCCACCAGCAGGAGGAGTAGGAATTGGTATAGACAGACTCGCTATGCTTCTTACAAATACAAAAAATATTAAAGAAGTTATTTTCTTTCCAACAATGCGACCGCGAGATTAGTCAAGGTTTTTTAATGGATACATTTCTAATATCCTTGACCTGTTCAGATTGAAGAGTAGTACGTGTCGTCAGATAGTGATCTTTCTCATAACTGTCTAAAATGATGAAAAGTCATATACGGCCTGAATCCGAATATGATGCACAGACGCCATTGTTTTTGAATCGAGAAAAAAGGAGTCTTGGAATATGAATATGAAAAATATGAGGGTCTTGCTTAAAACACAAGATCCCTCTCTTTTGCTTTTACTTGAAATATGGGAGGACGAGACCGGCCAAAAGCTCGTTTCGATGATGCATTCAATTTTGGTTGCGAAAGTTTTTGCTTTCATCACCTATACAATGTTTATTGTCTTCGTGGGTTTTGCTCTCCTGTTTCCATTGACTGATATTTTTGTGCGAAGAGATTGGGTTTCATTCGCATATATCGGATGTTCCTCTATTTACCTTCTCGTAAATCTTCTCTTTTTGATTGTTTTGAAAAGGGAGGAGTGGTCTATAAAGGATCAAGTCTTTGGAAAAAAAGAAGGTTTGAATGACTTTATCGAGACCGTATCTCTCCTTGAGGAAACTCTGGGAGAAATTGGTAAGAGGAATAAGAACTGGCCGGAAAGCCTAGAAGAGGCAGGTCATTTGGAGAGCTTGTGTAGAACAGCCGAGAGTTTGCTCAGAATAGATGCTTTCCAGATCAAGATTCTCCAGAACAGCACTCACCAAAACATGGCGAAAGAGAGACGAGCCCGTTTCGACGTCGACGCTAGAAACTTGAACATTTTGACTGGTTCATCTATGGATTACGGAATCTATTTTAGAGAAGATCAGTCTGTTTGAGCATATTTTATGATTAGTTCGGCCGCGCCATTTATGGCGCGGCTTTTTTTTGTAGGTATTTTTGTGGATAACAGTGTAGGTATGTGGGAGCAAGTGTTATACAATATATAACAAGTGGGAAAAGGTGGGTAATGATTTTTAGCAATATTTTTCATAAATACTTGAAAGTTTTTACTAAAAACCGATACACCATACGATAAATACCACGAATCACATGCGAATAATTGAAACAGTCTACAAAGTTAAAGGAATGAATACTGCGTACGATGTAAAAATGACGCAGGTGAAAGGGTTAAAAATCCGTGAATTGGTCAGAGTTAGAGCAGTAAACAAGGGTAGAGAAGAGGTAGAGAAGAGGTAGAGAAGAGGTAGAAAAGATAATAGCGAAAGCGTTTTAAAATAATTCATGTTAATCGGAGAATACACTCATTCAATAGACGAAAAAAACCGTGTCTCTCTGCCTGTTAAATTCAGACAGAAGATAGGAAAAAAGATGATCGTGACCCCTGGCCTCGACAACTGTCTTTTTATTTTCACCCTTAAAGAATGGGAGAACGTATCTCGGAAACTTGCCGAAAGCTCGCTTGGTCAGGCAGATAATCGTGGTTTCGGTCGTTATATGTTTGGTGGAGCAGTAGAAGCAGAACTGGATTCAATAGGACGCATTCTCATTCCTGAGTACCTTCAAAAGGCAGCAAATTTAAAGGGAAAGGTGACCGTTGTTGGTGTTCAGACTCGTGTAGAGCTCTGGAACGAAAAAGCATGGTCTGATTATAAAAAAGGTGTTGCTGGTAAGGCTGGCGATTTGGCCGAAAAACTCGGTCAGGTAGGTGTCATTTAATGCATTTGTAATATGCACGAGTCAGTTCTTTTAAATGAAACGATAGAGGGTCTTTCTCTCGAATCAAATTCTGAATCAAAAATCATTCTCGTTGATGGGACCCTGGGAAGAGGAGGTCATTCAATCGAGGCTTTTCGAAAACAATCAGATATTTTTGTTATCGGTATAGATCGAGACGAAGACGCTCTCACTGAATCGAGAAAAAAGTTTGAAGCATTGGGCAAAAAAGAACATATCGATTTTGAATTATTTCTAGGAAATTTTTCAGACATGGATAAATTTGTTAAACCAATCCTCCAGACAACTTTTCAAAAAGAAGGAAAGACAAGCGTCGATGCAATTATTCTCGATCTCGGCCTCTCGTCTCCACAAATTGATTCGAGTGGGCGGGGAATCAGTTTCAAGAATGATGAACCCCTTCTTATGACTATGGAAAAAGAAGTGAAAGAGGGATCGTTTACTGCTCAAGATATTGTAAATGGCTGGAAAGAGGAAGATATCGCTAATGTTATTTATGCTTATGGCGATGAACGATATGCTCGTCGTATTGCGAGAGGAATTGTCGAGGTGAGGGAAACTGATCCTATCAAAACAACTTCTCAATTGGTTCAGGTTATTGAAAAATCTGTTCCGTATATGTATCGCAAAGGAAAAATACATCCAGCGACCAGAACTTTCCAAGCACTACGTATCGCAGTGAATGATGAATTGGGCAGTTTGAAAAAAGGACTCTTGGTTGCCGAGTCCATGCTTAAACCAAAAGGAAGATTGGCCATCATATCATTTCATAGTTTGGAAGACAGAATAGCCAAAACAATGATAAAGGAATGGCAAACAAAAGATTTAGGAATGCAATCAACAAAAAAACCAATAGAACCAGGAAGTGAAGAGGTGAAACGGAATCCAAGGTCACGAAGTGCAAAGCTCAGAATTTTCATAAAAAATTAATAGAAATTTAAAAATAATAATGGCATGACGAAATTCGTAAAACAAAAAGTAGAGATAATGGAAACACCGGTCACAGTGTGGACATTAGTTGCCATAAGTATCACTCTTATTGTTATGTATGCCTTTTTAATAAATGCGTCAATCGTCAATATTGTTAAAGCTAAATCAGTGAGATCTGAAATAGCTTCTCTTTCTACACATGTGGGTGCCCTCGAATCAAAATACCTTCTCAGTAAATCTGCATTAACCATGGATGATGCTCGTGCTCTAGGTTTCTCTGAATCTGCGTCTGCTCCTATATACATTACAAAGGGCGAAACACAGGCCTCACTTTCATTTAACCGCTAGTATGTCACAGACGGGTAGAATCAGATTTATAGGCATTTGTATATGCTTTTTTTCTCTCATTATTGTGAGTCGTCTTTACTTTCTTCAGGCGATAAAAACAGAAGCTTATAGAGAACAAGCTGATCGTCAATATATACGTAAAGGTCAGGGTGTTTTTGACAGAGGTAGTATTTATTTTAGTCCAAGAAAAAGAGATCCAATTTCTGCTGCTACATTAAAATCTGGTTACACTGTCGCGATTAATCCACGACAAATAGAATATCCTGAAGATATTTACAATGGTCTTTCTGGTATTTTAAATCTTGAGGAAGAAACTTTGCTCCCTTTGGTTTCTAATCCAAAAGGATCATACAAAGAAATTGCTAGGCGTATTTCTGTAGAAAAAAAGGATCGAATTATTAATCTAGATCTAGGTGGTGTCGATGTTTACTCTGAAAGGTGGCGTGATTATCCAGCAGGACCTTTGGCTGCAAATGTTCTGGGTCTTGTGGGGTATGGAAGAGACGGTACCTCATTTGATGGTCAGTATGGATTGGAACGTTATTACAATTCTACATTGTCGCGAGACGGTTCTGGTTTATATGTAAACTTTTTTGCTCAGATTTTTTCTGGAGCAGTAAATGCAATCGCTGGAAATAATGATGAAGGGGATATAATAACAAGCATTGAACCGTCGGTTCAGATTGAATTGGAAAGAAAACTTGCTGGAGTGATGGAAAAATGGGGATCAGAACTCACTGGTGGAATTATTATGGATCCAAAAACAGGAGAAATTTTTGCTATGGGAGTTAATCCTTCTTTTGATCCAAATAATATTTCAAAAGAAACAGATTCAAATATTTTTGGGAATCCAATTGTCGATCGTGTTTATGAAATGGGTTCAATTATAAAACCTCTCGGAGTTGCCGCCGCTCTTGATATGGATTTGGTCACAGCCGATACGACATATGATGATACAGGAACTCTTGTTATCAATGGTTCTCGTATATCAAATTATGATGGAAAGGCAAGAGGAATTACGACAGTGCAAAGCATACTCAATCAATCACTCAATATTGGTATGGCTTTTATTACTAAAAAATTAGGTAATGAAAATCTTACAAAATATTTTCTCTCATATGGATTTGGTAAAGAAACTGGAATTGATTTACCGGGTGAGGTTCATGGTTTAGTTTCAAACCTTAATACTAATCGTGATATTGAACATGTAACTGCTTCTTATGGACAGGGGATTGCTCTTACCCCTATAGAAACTATTCGAGCTCTTTCTGCTTTGGGTAATGGAGGGTTTTTACCTGATCCTCATATTGTTAAAGAAATAACTTATGCATCGGGAAAATCAAAAGTCCTTGCATATGGTGGTGTAAAAGACCAAGTATTTAAAAAAGAAACATCAGAAGAAATCACAAGAATGTTAGTTAAGGTTTTCGATGATGCTCTTTTGGGCGGAACGGTGAAATTTGATCATTATTCTATGGCGGCAAAAACAGGAACAGCACAGATGGCAAATCCTGTTGATGGAGGGTATTATCAAGATAGGTATTTGCATTCATTTTTTGGATATTTTCCCGCATACAATCCACGGTTTATTATTTTCTTATACACTGTTTATCCAAAAGATGTTCAGTATGCATCCCGCACCCTTACCACACCTTTTGTTGATATGGCCAAGTTTTTGATTAATTATTACGAAATTCCGCCAGATAGATAACATCCAGATACTGCATTACCACGCATCGCACAAAATATGAAAATAGTAAAATCAATTATAATTTATATACTGACGCTCGAAGCAAAAATTGCTCTTATGCGATTTAAACCTCGTATTATTGCTGTGACAGGGAATGTTGGGAAAACATCGACCAAAGATGCGATTTATACTGCGATATCTGGCTCGATTGTAACCCGCAAAAGTAAAAAAAGTTTCAATAGTGAAATTGGTGTACCTCTCGCCGTGCTAGGTTTGCCGAATGCATGGAATTCTGCTTTTGGTTGGGCGAAAAATGTGTGCGAAGGTTTGTGCGTTGCTTTGGGTACAAAAAAGTATTCACATTTTCCAGATGTATTAGTTCTTGAAATTGGTGCTGATCATCCAGGAGATATTTCGAGAGCGGGGAAATGGATACATCCTGATATTGTAGTTTTGACACGTATGTCTTCTGTTCCGGTGCATGTAGAATTTTTTGAAAGCGCTGACGATGTATTGCGAGAAAAAATGGAATTAGTTAAAGCGATGAAGAGTGATGGGGTGATTGTGGTGAATGGAGATGATGAGTTGTTTATGAATGCATTAAAAAACTTTTCATCCAAAACAATTACCTACGGAGCAAAAAAAGATGCAGATATTCGTATAGTGGGAGCGGAAATAACGTGTGGAAAAGAACCTTTATTATTGCCTACAGGCATTTCAGTTTTGCTTGAACAGAAAAGTCATAAGGGTCAAAATGAGGCCCAGAACAATACCCAGAGCCTTGAAATAGCCTTTGGTGGCATACTGGGAAATCATGTGGCATATTGTGCTGCTTCGGCTGTTGCAGTGGCCCAAGAGCTCGGTATTGACCCAAGGGTGGCTTCCAAAGCTCTTTCTTTGGCTGGTTCAACCGTCTCGGCGGGCTCGACCTTTGCACAAGAAATGCCTCGTGGGCGAATGAATATTTTGAAAGGAAAAGACCATTCCGTCATCATTGATGATACATATAATTCTTCACCACTTGCTTGTGAAGAAGCTTTGAAAACTTTGGAAAAACTTTCAGTGCGAGGGAGAAAAATTGCTGTCTTGGCAGACATGAAAGAATTGGGAGACATGTCCGTCGAAGCACATACCAATATCGGAATACTGACTGGTGGAATTGTGCATACTTTGGTGGTGGTTGGTGAAGATGCACAATACATTGCAAAAGGTGCGCGCGAAGCAGGTTTGACCGATGACAGAATTATGGAATATAAAACTTCTGATGATGCGCTCGAAAGTTTCCGTGATTTCGTAAGAGCAGGAGATGTCATTTTGGTAAAAGGATCTCAATCAATGCGTATGGAACGAATTTCAAAAGTGTTGCTCTTAAACGAAAATGAAGCGAGTGATGTATTGGTGAGACAAGAGAAAGAGTGGGAGGGGAGATAGTGGGTGGAGCTAGATTTTTGGGCAGTAAATTGATACTATCGTTCACGTACAGTCGCACGGGCGAATCCACATGGCCCTATCGTCTAACGGTTAGGACGGAGCCTTCTCAAGGCTTAAATCAGAGTTCGATTCTCTGTAGGGTCACAAATTAGAGAGCGCTATATATAATTCTGGGCTGGCTATTGGGTCTCCTTACTCCTACTATTGTAAAGAAAATTTCTGAAAAGAAAGATTCTGTGTTCTTCAAAGATATTAATGACTGGAAAATGAAGATTAAAAAAGAGATTTAGGTAAAGGAAAACGCCGTACAGGCCGGCGTTTTCTAATGACTTATACAAGTGTAGATTATTCAGGGTAAAAGTCAATATTTTTTTAGGGTGGGTTATTTACTTAAATTTTAAGTAAATAACCCACTGTAGAAAAAAACATATGCAAACACCATTCCGTCTACAATGGGGGTTTTTTATTTGGCTAAAAACAGCGTTATGTATGAAATCTACTTCTCGCCCTTAATCACCGCCACTTCTTCATCATTCAATCTTCTATATCCTCCGGATACAAGCGTTCCAATCACAATCGATCCGATGCGTATTCGTCTGAGATCAGTCACGGTTAAATTCATCTGATCACACATTCTGCGGATTTGATGTTTGCGACCTTCACGGAGTGAGATATTAAAACTGTGTCTCGTCATATTTGTAATGGTGCAGGGAAGTGTTGGTCCGTCTTCGAGCACGATACCACCTTCGAGGGTTTTTATTTTCCCAGGAATAACATTTTCTCGAACGGATACGACATATTCTTTTTCTATGGTATGAGCTTCCCCTGTTACTGCTTTTGCAATCACACCGTCATCAGAAAGCATGAGCAATCCTTCGGATTCTTTGTCTAGCCTCCCAATGATATCGAGATTTTCGAATTGAGGAAGAAGTTCATAAATAGTTTTCCCTTCACTTTTAATACGAGAGGAAACAATTCCACGTGGCTTGTTTACGATGACTGTCATTTTTTTTGCGAGACCTTTTGTGTGAACAGTAATGGTATCTTTTTCTGGATCAATTTGAACACCCATGATGGTGACAATTTTCCCGTTTAAACTTACCAAGCCGTCTTTGATGAGCTGTTCCGCTTCACGACGAGACGCCACACCTTGGAGAGATAGATATTTTTGTATTCGCATCAGATTAGTATCGCATATAGTCGAATAATCTGCATCGCATTATTTCTCATACAATCCATTGTGAGTATCGACATCGATAAGTCGTACAGTTTTTTTGTCATATTCTTCGTAAATAAGTCTGTAATCGCCGGTGATGTTTATACTGCGATAATTACGAAGCGATCCTTTGAGGGCATGATTGTTGAGGAGGGAATCAAAAGGATCTTCCATAAACATACGGAGTCTTTCTGCGAGAGATGCACGAATCTTGGTCGGCAGTTTCTTTATCGCCTTTTCGAAATGTTTGCTCGGTATCACTATCATACATTTTTAAATCTTTAGATGAGATATGAGTTTGTCGGCATCGGAAAATCCTGTATTCGAGATTTTTGCACGATTTTTTTCTTTGTTTGATTTGTCCGACTTATCCAGCTCTGAACTTATGCTTTCCCAAAGTTTTATTTTTTTCTTTGAAGGTGCAGGTTCAAGAGACACAGAAAATCTTCGTTCGCGAATGAATTCAGCAAGATACGCATTGATAACAGTTGTGAGAGGGACACCGAGCTTGTCCGCCACGGCTTTTGCCTCGTCACGCAACACCTTATTTGTTTTTATGGTTATTGTTGTGTACATAATACCATTATACATCTTTTAGTATTTTATGCACATAGGTAAATCGACGCCATGTTTGATATACTTTAGACATGAAAATTATAAAACCCTCTATTGAATACAAAGACACATTCATTGACGGATTAAAGGAGTACAAGATTGAGGGTGGTTTTCCGACTGTCGATCCTGAGGAAAGGAGAGAAAACTTTTTAAAATATATAGAACGTCTGGAATCTGAGTTCAAAGAAGGATACGGAGACAAAGAAAAAATTCACCTCGAACATTTATGGTTTGTTGATGGTGAAAAATATATCGGAACTGTTCTTTTGAGACATCAATTGAATGAAAATTTATTGCAGATTGGTGGAAATATTACCTATGAAATACGACCAACAGAAAGAAGAAAAGGGTACGGTACAAAAATGTTAGAACTCGCACTAATTGAGGTTAAGAAAAGAGGTTTGGATAAAGTTCTTATCACTTGTGACGAGGATAATATTGGGTCCAAGAAAATTATAGAAGCAAATGGAGGTGTTCAGGACATTCCTTTCTTTAAAGAAGGTATGCGAGTGAAAAAGCTGAGGTATTGGGTTAATCTTGTCGATCTACCCAAAATTTCCCAATATACGTTATAATAAAGGGTATATTATTAAGTTATAGACATTTTAAGCTTTACGCATAGATCTCATGAAAACTATTATATCCATCATCGTTGTCGTTCTTGTCGCTTGGGGTATTTACTCTGTAGCAGGAAATGGTGCAACAAATGAAATTAACGGTACTGTTTCATATCTTCCAAAAATCGCATTGGCCTCTGGTGCTGTTATCGAGATCAAATTGATCGATACATCAGAACAGGATGCTGATTCGCAAGTTATCTCTTCACAGACAATTACTACTAAAGGAGAAAATGTTCCGATTCCTTTCACTTTGAAATACAAGGCGAGTGACATCAATGCAAGCTCAACATATTCTGTTGGTGCACGAATCATGGTTGGTGGAAATTTGGAATGGATGAGCACACAAGCATATCCTGTTATCACAAACGGATATTCAAACAATGCTGATGTTTATGTGACAAGCATGCGATAGTTTCGGAAATAAAAAACAAACAGAACAGACGATAAAACAAAAAAACCTCTCGATTTATCGAGCGGTTTTTTTGTCGATAGCTGGATTATTATTTTTCAGGGAATCACTCGCCGGATTTTAAAACAAAGCTTTCAATATACGAGCGTAGGCTTTGATAATCGCCGAATAATAATGTGAATATTCGCGGGCGTGTTTATACTTTTTAATAATCATCAAATGTTCTCGAGCGGCAAGGAGTTTTTTTGTTTTGGTAATGCTTCCGGTATGTTCGCGATACCCAACCATGTATTCGGGAATGTTTGCGAAAAGAGCCTGTTCCTGTTCCTGCAATCCCATTTTGAGCCAGAGATCATAATCGTCCGCCACAGTATATGTCGCATCATATCCGCCGGCCTTTATGTACGCATCTTTTTTATAAAGGAGGGAAGACTGCACGAATTGATTTCGGCGAAGCATTTTTTCGCGAATCTGCAGGTCTTCAGTTTCAAATTCAAGCGATCCGATTGTGTGATTTTCTTCGTCTATAACTTTTGCAAAAGTTCCGACCAAAACGGTTCTCGGCTGGCCGAGAACGAGAGCTATTTGTTTTTCGAGTTTTTCTGGATCGAGCCAAACATCATCACTGTCGAGCATGGCAATATATTCACCTTTGGCTATTTCTATGCCTCGATTTCTATTTTTGGCGATACCTACATTTTCAGGCTGGCGGATGTATTGGATTTTTGAGGCGAGTGAGGCGAGTGAGGCGGGTTCCTTATTCGCGTTTTCCTCAATAAAATCCCGAACGACAGATTCGGTATTATCCGTCGAAGCATCATCCATAATGATAAGCTCCCAATTGATATAGGTTTGAGCTATAACGCTCTTAATCGCCTCCAGGATGAGGTTTTCACGGTTATAGGTGGGTATGACGACAGAGATTAAGTGCGTGTTTGTGGGCTCGATATGGCTCATGTGATTCATATGGTTTATAGGGGAAATTGTAGCATTTTAACTTTTCTTTAACACATCAATGTATAGTGGGGCATTAATTTAAAACCCACATGAAAGATTTTAATAAATGGCACAAACAGAAGAGTAATTTACATGAAAATAAGGTTCGATTACATTTTCATGAACGCGATGTCTGGTTCACTTTTCTTGGAGCAAATATTGGATATGAACAAGATGGTAAAGGTGATGAGTTTTTGAGGCCTATTATTATCTTTAAGAAATTTAATAATGAGACATTATGGGGTATAACTCTTACTTCCAAGAAAAAGAATGGTAAATATTATTTTGTGTTTGATCATGATAAAGGTCGTATGAGTACAGCTAACTTATCCCAGTTTAAATTGATTGATAGTAAAAGACTTAAATATCAGATTGGCTCAATATCCGAAAAAGATTTCAAAGAATTGAAAAAGCGCATCATTGATTTGATCAAATAATGCGCTTTTCCGTATAAACCCCTTGAGGGGAGGGCCGAAGCCGTATGTATCTACAGATTATCATATTGGGCAAAAATCACAATCGCACCCATGATTCTGGAATAATGTCTTTGTACCACGATTCATTGTGTTTGGACCACACTTTCGGAGCGATTACGATTTTGTTTGGACGAGGGTCGAGCCATGCGCCCCACCAGCTGAAACTTGAATTGGCTATGATGTGATGATCGCAGGCGCTCATCATGGCGATTTCTTCGTGTAAAGGCGTATCCGGAGTTGATACAAAGGTTACAGATGTGACGGTGGCGAATTTTTCGAGAGATGCGATGTTTTCTTTTACCCAAGGAATATCATCAGAGAAAATATAGAGGTCGATAAGGTTTGAGGTGGACGTAAGGTCGGTGGGTGTATTATTTTTCGCGATAGCTTTAGAAATATAGGAAAGAGCATTTTCATAATATGAAAGAGGAAGAGAAATAAAAGCATCACTCGCCGTGGTTACATAATCTCCGCGACGAATATGGAGAGAAATAGAGGTCTCTGTGCCTATTATTTTTTTCATGATGTCGGCAGAATAAGGAGAGAGAGGATTTTTGAGAGTGAAATCCTTGCGGATCTGGTCGGCGACATCTTTGAAATATTTTTCACTTTGGAAAAAGCCGTCGAGGTATATGTTGTGGGGTTTTGTGTCTGTGTCGGTATGTATGTCGAAAATCTTTTGTGAAAAAGCTACATAATGACGTCCGAGAATTTTTGCATTAAAAAGACGCAAGGCTTTTGAAAGCGGGCCGAAAGGGTATTTTGTTTCGGCGATTTCTCCGGCTATTGCGATATTTTCTGTGATATTGAAAGCTTGTAAACCATATGAACGAGGTGTGTCGGAGGAGAGACTTTTTTGAAGTCCCGTGATGTCGAGTTTTAGGTCCATCGCTTCACCGTTGCGAATTGTATTACGGAGCGAAAGCGCACGCCCACAAGCATATTGAAACATTTGATTGCCGAGACCGCCTTTGAGATTGAGTATAATCATGCGATTTTCTTAACGGCCTTATTACGGTTTAATAAATCTAAAACAACCACATGCGTAATGTTCATGCTCGAGCAATTTCGGATCTGCATTTCGAATCAGTCCGCCATCTTTTTCAAATTCTGGAATAAGAGAAAATTCCACAAGTTTAAGATCTGGGAAAAGAGCAAGCGCAGAATCATATGAATAAATACGATGGGCATTCCATTCGATTTTCGATTCTTTTCCAAGAGGTGTCACAAAAAGGAGTGACCCATCTTTTGCGAGAACCCGTGAGAGCTCTCTACATGCTTTAATATCACCATCTGGATCGAGAGGATCACCATATCGACCGAGACCAACATGTTCAATTGTGTGCATACATGAAAGTGATTGGACACTATCGTTGTCGAAAGGCAATTTCATTAAATCACCATGTTTGCTTGTGAGATTTGAAAGACGTAAATCAGCAGGACGATAATCATAAAAATCTACAGGAACAAAAGCAGACACAAGACCAGAAAAATAAAGACTCGATGAAATATCAATATGTTTTAGAGGTTTTGTTTCAGCAATAATTCGTGCCGCCCATGATGTGTGATACACATAATGACGATCAAAACCTGTAGTTACGGTTTTATCTTTTATTTGAGGGTGAAAATCCTTGAGCAAAAGACTGAAACGAGAGGGCTTATTTTCGAGAAGATTTTTATAGACAAAATATTCACCCAGTACAAAAGGTGTGAGACCTATACGAATGAGTTTTTTAAGAGTTTGTTTCATTTGTTTCTAATTTTAAGTATAGGGAGACGTATTCTGTAAAGAATTTGTTTTATGAATGATGTGTATACAAGTTTACCATCAATACCTTTTGATCCATCAGCGAGATAAAGAGGATGATTATTTAATTTCGCATACCAATCATTATTGTTTGAAATATAATCTACAGATTCTTTACTGAGTAGAGGTAAAGCTGGAGCAATAAATTTTTCCACAATTTCACGTTCTTCATTTGGTTTTTTGCTTTCTCGAACAAAGAGAGATTGATGGGAGTAACGATGGAAATAATATGTATCAGGTACGATAACAAATTTCGCACCATTTATAAGTAGTTTGAGAGAAAAACCCCATGCTTCGTGCAAACCTTTTCCGTATTCCCAATATCCACCTATACGTTCCCATATCGATTTACGATATAAAAAGTTACCTCCAGGTCCTTGATTTATAATACCTGAAAATAAATCCGCGAGTGTGAATATTCCAGTTTTACATACCCATCGATGAGATATTTCGCGTATTGAATGAGTGAAATATTTGTATTCATTAAAAGCTGCGACATCGACACCGTCCACAATAGCTTTCCTGAGATGTGTTATCTGGTTTTGTCCGAGCACGTTGTCTGAATCTAAATTAAATATAAGATCATTTTTTGCGACACGGATACCAATATTTCTCGAGGCAGGACATCCTTTATTCTCGGAATTAAAGATTACTGTTATATGTGGAGCATATTTTTGTGAGAGAGATTCTGCCAAGACAGGAGTATCGTCTGTAGAACAATCATCTACAATAATCACTTCATCACCAGGTTCAAAATTTCCATTAAAAATAGAGTCGATTGCTTCTGCGATTGTTGACGATGCATTATAGGCCGGCATGACAAAAGAAATTTTATCCATAGTTTATTCTCGATAACCAAATATATTCAGTTGATTATCATAATTCAAATGTTTTTCTATTTTGATAAAAGGATATTTTGAATTAACTCCTGTGCTTTCTATATAATATCGAAATCCAGCTTTCGATAGTAAAAATAAAATACGATCCAAGCCCTGCTCTTTGTTATCAACTGAGTGATATTCAATAAAAATATTTTTAACGTTTTTAAGTTCATTAGAGCTTTCTTCGAGGACTTCGAGTTCTGATCCCTCGATATCGATTTTGAGCATATCAACAGGTTCTTTTAAATAAGGACTGAGGATTTCAATTTCTATCGAGATAATATTTTGATCATCTTCAGGTAAGGCGATTCTTCCTCCATCGGCACCTTCTGAAAAGAATTTCTTCGTTTCAGATATTTTTCCTAAACCTTTGTTTATGAGGGTAATTCCATTATTATTTGTTAATTCAATATTTTTTGTAAGAGTCTCAAATACATAAGGGTCTGGTTCAAAGGATATTATTTTTGCGAGAGGGTATTTTGTTTTGAAATATATTGTACTTAATCCGATATTTGCTCCGCAATCTATGATAACCGGAGTATCTGTTGTTGATTTAAATTTATATATCTCTCTATCAAATATTTCATCGCACATAGATAAAAATGATGATTTGTCTATGACATGACAAATAAATCCAGGATATTTGGTTGTGAAAGGGACGTATCTTTTATACGCTCTAATCCTAATTTCTCGAAATATACGAACGAGTTTTTGCATATAGTGTGTCTAAAATATAACGTAGTTTCTTAAAAAAAGTAACTTTAAATATAGTCTCAAATAAATATCTATCAGCTTCTTCGTCCGGAAGATTATTTGTTGGAACAACTATTGTTTCAGGTAATTCATCCGTCTTTATGAGAGGTGATTCTTCTGTATGTGATGTGTGTGTGGCATCTTTTCCAAAACCAATATTTTTAACCAGATTTACATTCGGCACAATACATAGTCCATCGTTATTCCATATTGCAAAAACCCACTTTGCATCCCATGGTGTATAAATACCTTTTTTAAGTTTTTTGAAATATTTTACCCAATGATTAATTTCGTTAATCGGACGAATCGTGCTTTTGTCTTTATCCACAATAAACTGATCGAGTTCGGTAAGTTTTGTATCATATTTTTTCCAAGCACGACGCCACGTAGCCCAACCCCATATGTTTGGGTACCGAGAGAAATAATAACTACCACTCTCTCGAATAATTCCGTTTTGGAAATTATTACCCGATATCATCATGACTTGTTCATTGTCTCTATATTTTTCAAGGAGTTCGTCCGTGAATCTGAAAAAATCAGGAGAGGGAATACAATCGTCTTCGAGGATGATGCCTTCTTCGGCATTGTCAAAAAACCATGAAATTGCTGTCTCAACTGCTTTATCGACACCTAAATTTTTTTCGGAAAAGTTAGTGTGGATTTCACAGGGCCATGAAATGTTTGTGGCAATGCTTCTTACCTCTGTACAACGATTTTTGTCTGTCGGAACATTTTCTCGTGGTCCATCTGCAGCTATGTATAGGTTCGATGGTTTTAATACCGCAAGAGCATCGATAAGAGCTTTTGTTTTATCGGTACGGTTGAAGAGTATAAGAAGAATGGGTATGTTGAATGGTATTGATCCTGATATTTTTTTGGTTTCCATTTAATTATAAATTTAAATATACTTTCTTTAACTTTTTATATATCCTTGAGATAAATGTTTTTTTTATTATTTTAGATTGCTTAAATAATGTGTTGTAGACAAGATCTTCTATGTTTTTATCTTCGGTGTTCTTGGCTAAAAAGTTTCTTAGTATATTTATTTGTAAAACCTGAGAACCTGGTTTATCACAGATAATTTTAGAGTACACTTTTAACGAATCATCATATCTCATCTCTTTATAGTAATGTATAGCCTTTTTAAATTCATCATATTTTGAAGGATTGTTTTTGGAAAAAAACTTTTCTTTTCCAAAAAGCTCAAGTTTTTTCTTAAAAAAATCAACTAAGTTATTTTCACCCAACACATTTTGATTGGCAACATCAAAATCAAGCAAGGATTCAATTACTTCATCTGACAATGAATCAATTATATCTTCGTACATAAGATAGGTATTGTAAGATAATTTACCTTGTTTGTACTCCCTCATAAAATAAGAGTTTTCCTTTCTATTTCTTCTATGTAAATAATAGGTTCCTTCACAGACCAAGACTTTATGTCTTTTTGATAAGAATTTGAAACCGAAAGCCTGGGTGTCAAATCCGTGGTGTGTTGGGTAACCTTCTGCCGCTTGGAATGCCTCTTTTCTATACATAAAATTAACCTGTGTAAGCGTTCCGTGTTTACCAGAAAATAAATCAAATAAAAGAACATTTCTTCCAAGAATGTCATTTTTTTGAATTTCAATTTTACTTGTATTTTTATCATAAAAAAATCTTGTCTCTTCAAACAAAACACCGTCACAGTTCTCTTTATTCATTAAATCGAGCATTTTCTTCAATGCGCCGTTTCCTAAAATATCATCACCATCAAGACAAAAAATAGTATCACTGCTGGTATGTTCTACTGCTGTGTTTCTTGTGGCTCCACCTCCTTTGTTTTTATCATGAAAAAAAAGCTTCACTTCTTTGTATTTCGAAGCCAAATTTATCATTATTTCTCTAGTTGTATCTGTAGAGCCATCATCAACCATTATTATTTCAAAATCTTTAATTTCTTGCATGAAACAAGAATCAACAGCCTCCTTTAAGGTGTTTTCGCAGTTATAACAGGGGATTATGATGGATAATTCTGGTTTCATATACAATATGTTGTCTATTTTTTTTCACAAACAAGAAAACATCTTCCATCTTCTTCTTTTTTAAGAATATCCCAAGAGTATTCAAGTTCCTTCAAAAGAGTAAGAACATCATACATGCTCTTTATTGAATGAACTTCAACAAGAATAATAGGAGAATGAAGAGAAAGAAAATCTTTTGCACCTTCAAGCATTTGACCTTCTGATCCTTCGATATCAATTTTTATAATATCTGGATAAACATTTTTTTCTTTTACAAAAGAATCAAGAGTTATTGTTTTTACTGTGCTTCGTGTGAATCCAGTTTCTGTTTCATATACTTTCTTGTCCCACATCGTATTGGCCGATTCGATAAACCCTCCAGAAGATAAACCCTGATCCACCTCGTCACTTGATATGAAAATTTCCTCACCATCTTTTGACGATACTGCAGCTTCTATTAAATCAATGTGTTCTCCGATTTTTTTGTTTCTTAGACAGACTTCCTTGATATAAGATATATTTTCTGGGTTGGGTTCAAATGCAACTACTTTTCCTTGTGGACCAACTATTTTTGAAAAAGCGAGGGCATGATATCCAATATGTGCACCTATTTCGAATATGGTTTTTCCAACGAGATTTTTTGTTTCAAGAAAATCAAAGAAATAAGAATCATATATTCCATCGAGCATTTCTTTTTGCCAGATTTCATCACCCTTAAAAGGTAATTCAGATCCAGCGAGAATACCTCCAGAAATTTTATTCCACACCAAACCTTTTTTTGTTTTTTTGGTTAAATATTTTTTTACTGATTCATAGACAAATGATTTTTTCATCGCAGAAAAAATAAAAGGCGGTGTTACTGTTTTTACAGAGCTATATATTTTTTGTTTTGTGTTCATGGAATTGTACTTCTTTATATTACTTTACTTGAATTTTTCGTGCTATCTCTTGATCTTTTTGTATCATGTTAATCCAAAAATCCATATGAAGTGCAGAAAAATCAGCATCTTTCATTATATTGAAATACATTTGAGACAGATCATCTTCTGTTAACTTCTCGAGCTCTTTCCAATCATGCGTAAGATACATTGGTAAACCAAGAGATTTAAAATATGTTAAAGCATGAAAGTTCTCTACCATCGGAATAGTTTTTAAGTATAGGGCCTCCCATGTTCTGCAGCTTTCTATTGAGTTGCCTCTTGGTGAAGCAACAAATTTATATCCCATAAGTTTATTGAGATGAAGTATTGGAGGAAGCATTTCCGTAAATGTTTCCGTGATATTTAGTTTTTTAAAAAACTCTAACAAAGGAGCTCTGTGTTTAGGGTTTGTTTGAATACTAAAACGATAAAGAATTTTATTCTTTTTATGATTCGGATTCATTTGTTTGGCTTTCTTTGTAAAGAATCTCAGAGCCCAAGGAATACCATTGGTGTAAAGTCGTAGATTTTCAATTCCTATAGGAATCGGTACAACTTTTGGATTTGTAAACGTCGAATCCTGGGCATAAAAACGAACTATTTTCTCATCAAGTAAATCAACAATACTTTGATCCATATCCAAATCCCCATTATGACTTATGAGTATGTACGGCGATTTGATGTGAGGGTTTATTTTCTCAAGAAATTCTTTAGTTTTCTCGTTGGAAGAAAAAACTATATCACCGGGCTGTATTTTTTCTGGATTAATATCACCTTCTTTTTCATATATATGATTTGCAAGAGAGCGGAACGAGTCTCCTGTGGGTAAAGGGTAGCTTGTTGGATAAAAGTTATTTTTTATCCTCATGTGTAAACGATTAAGAAAACGAAAAGCACGATGCAGGTGTTTAAAAAATAAAATAAGAATCGGATTAACTTGGGCTGTTTTCATAGATTTGTATTATAAACCTTTTCCTTGATAAGAGTTATCTGTCGGGGTACTATGTCTTTTATATATAAGCTATATGCCTAAGAATAACCTTAAAAAGGAGAATAATAAAATTCCTCGATTACTCCTTGTTGGTTGCGGTAGGTTTGGGCATATACATGCACGTATTTTAAAAGAACTATCCCTTGAAAAGAAAATAGAATTTGTCGGCATTGTCGTTCGTGACAAAAAGAAGACCAATGATATTGTTGCGGAATTTAAAGTAGATGTTTTTGAGGATTTGTCTTCAAAAATTCTCGCATCAGTCGACGCGGTTATTATCGTTACTCCTGTAGAATCACATTTTGATATTGCTAAAAAGTGTTTGAAATATACAAATGTATTTGTAGAGAAACCTATTACCGATAATCATAAAGAGGCATTTCTTCTCGATAAGATTGCTAAAAAATACAATCGAGTATTATCCGTTGGGCATATTTTTAGATTCCATCCAGTAACTGAATATCTGCAAAAGATCCTAAAAAATAAACCTTCACCAAAATCTATCAAAGGTTCTTTTATCAATCCTATCGAAACTGATAAAGGAAGAGACCCTGCATTTGAAATGCTTCACATGTTCGACATTGTAGATTTTCTTTATAAAAGAGAACCTGTTTCAGTTTTTGCTCGATGGGATGAACGAATAAAAATTGTAGATATCAGATACGCTAAATCTTGCGATGCTTCTTTTTCTCTTGGCTGGAAAGACACAAGTCGCAAGAGAAGTATATCTTTTGTGTATGATGATTTTTCCGTGGAGGCTGATTTTGTCGAATCAACAGTACGGATAATCAAAGGAGATAAAATTGATTCGAAACAAATAGTTTCTCATGAAGAACCACTTAAGAAAGAATTATGTGCGTTTATTGGAATATTAGCGGGGAATAGGAATACTATAGACGGGGCATTAGGGTCACGCATTGTTTCAATATCTGAAAGAGCAGAAATTGCTCCTCAAATCAAAAAACCAAAAGTTGCAATCATTGGAGCTGGTATTTTTGGTTCTAGTGCTGCGTTGGAGCTTTCTAAATATGCAGAAGTAGAACTTTTCGACAGGGGCGTGGATTTTCTTACTGGTGGTTCATTTGTTAATCAATTCAGACATCACGATGGTTACCATTATCCAAGAAGTGATGAAACAGTAAGAGAAATACAAAAAACCAAATCAGCTTTTGAAGAAGTTTTTGGAAAAGCTATTATTTCGAAATGGCCTACATATTATGGTGTGTCCAAAAAAGACTCTCTTGTTTCAGCGCAAGAGTTTAAAGATTTTTGTAAGAGGAATAATTTACCTTTTTCAGTTTCTAAAATGTCAGATGAATATATCGCTACTGATTTAATGGATTTGATTGTAAAGGTTCCTGAATCAAATTATCAGCATGATATTTTAAAGAAGCTTGTTTCTAAAAAAATAAAATCAAACAAACACATACAGACGCATTTTAATACAAAGGTAATTGATTGTTCTCTCGAAAAAGATGGAAAAAAATTACTTACATACATATCAAGAAATAAATCCACAAACAAGAAGTTTGATTTTGTGATCAATGCAACATATGCACATATGAATCAATTTCAGAATTGGATGGGCTTTAAGTATCATCCTGTTCGTGTCGATCTGGTAGAGGTTTTAATTGTAAAAATTCCAATCGAACCGATTTCTTTCACCATCATTGATGGACCTTTCGCCACATTGATGCCTACAGGTAGAAAGAACGAATTTACGTTGTACCACGTTACAGAATCAATACTTTCTCGATCTGTTCCTGAAAACGGTCTCGTGCCAGCCTTAAAGAAGGTAAAAACCAATTATGAAGCAATACTTCGTGAAAGTAAGAAGCTTCTACCAATACTTGAAAAAGCGGAAATTGTAGAGACTAGAATAATTCATCGAGGTGTTCAAGCCTATCAGGAACATGATGATGCACGTATTGCGGATCTTATTGATCACGGCTTCGGTACCTGGTCAATCTTGAGTGGAAAAATACTGAGCAGTGTTTCTATGGGGCGCAAAATCGCAGATCTTATAAAGAAATCTATTTAAATTTTTTTATTGCTGATCGAGCAAAAATACTCAAATCTCGCCAGTCTTCTTTCTCATAAAATCCAAATAATTTGTAGAGAGCGAGATATGTTAATACACTTGCCGGACCTGTAAATAACATAATTGTAAAACTTGTTGTGAGGGGAATCCACACAAACATTGAAACAAAGTAACTTACAGCAACAGTGACCAGTGTCTTGAAGGCGAGTCCAAGATAGTAATTTTTTCGACCGCTAATATTTAGGTATTTTTTTTCTGTATGTCTAATAGCATAAGCAATAGGTAATGTTGAGAGTAAGTATGCCCACGCCACACCATCAATATTAAACTTTTGGAGAAATAATAATAAAAATATTGCATTCATTATTCCCATTGTAAATGAAACAACAGTAATCATTTTTAATTTTCCAATACCAAGTAAAAAATTATTTAAAGGGGTGTAAATTGCGAGTATAAAATTAGTAAGAGTTAGTAGTATGAGTACGTTCAAGGATCGTGTTGCGAATTCTTGATTTAACCAGTATCTGAGTATTGGTTCGGCAAAAAATATAATAGATGAAGCGGCTGCGGTTGCAAGAATTGTTATCAGTCTGAAAGAACGCACATAAATAATTTTTATTTTCTCATGTTCATTTGCTGCCGAAAGACTTGCTGTGAGCGGAAAAAGTATTCCAGATAAGGCTCCAACCATGCCGGGTATTTTCACTGCAACACCACCAGGAACACTGTAATAGGTAAGTGCTGCTGGTCCTAGGAAGATAGGAATAATCAATCGACCTAAATAAGTGCTAGAGGTGTTTCCAACACTAGCCATAAAAGCTTTTAAACTAAATGAGTATAATTTTTTTACTGTATTTTTTGACCAAGTAAGCCTCATTGAAACAATTTCTGGTAAGATTTTTTTTGCATATATGACAGATATGATTGCGATAAGAATACTTGATCCGAGTTGTACGAGTACAAGTCCCATAATTCCGTAACCTGTCTTTACAACTAAAATACTCGCAAATGCTGTAACTATCGATAATATGATTGATATCTTTGTACTTATATCAAATCTTTGCAAAGCCGAAGGAATAATCATATAAGGCATGCTTGCCAAATTTAAAAAGAATATGAACCCTATGATTACATAAAAGAGAGCAACATGCGGAGCGGTAGATCCTGCCAAGAGGGTGTGTCCCCCGATACCAAGAATAATACAAACAAGGAGTCCAATTGTACCTATGATAAATCCAATACTCAAAGCACTACCGAATGTTTTCTTCAGTTCTACAGAATTGTTTTGGCTATGATATTCGGCAATTTGTCTCGTAACAGCAGTTGCGATTCCTAAGTCTATGACACCTAATATTCCAATAACACTAATGAGAAATATATAAACTCCATAATTATGATCTCCGATTCCAAAAATAATTATCGGAGTTACAAAAATAGCTATAGAAATTGGAACCAAATAGCCAAGAACACCCCAAACAGAGTTCCGTAGTGTTTTATGTGTCTTTGATTCTATGTGCACAAGATCTAATTATTATACTTCTTCACCAACTCTTTCAACGCATCAATATTGGCAATTTTTTCTGCTTCCATTTTTTTCCACTGCGCCATCAAGTCATCTGAACCTACCGCTTCCTTTGTATATTCATTTTTAATACGCCAAAGGCTCTTTGATTCCTCGACTGTTTGATTCATGATATTGAACACATTGTTTCGTAACATATATTTTATTTATTTTAAGGATGGTAAATAATTGGAATGAATTCGAGTGATTACCCACAATAAGACCCTAGTAAGTATAGCTAACTATTTATAAAAAGTATAAAAAAGAGAAATTTAAGATGAAAAGAAAAAGTGCGCATTTTGTTCATGATGAACTTGTGCGCACTTGAGAGGGGATCATATTCCAATTTCTACCCTCCATTTTTTTCGAGGCTTACGGGCCAATGGTCGCTCCGCAGTATGATACTGACGATCAATATCGGCCATAAAACAAAACCTATCAGTTTTAGGGATGTATACATTGGTCTTCAGAGATTGCGGTTGATAGACAGGTCTTAGACTTTCTATCACTGCATTCATGATATACGCTTCCTTTCTCATAACATTCACGGAATACATATTACGATTGTTATTAGCAATCCGCGCAATGTCCCCGTTTATAACCTTGCGATCCTTTTCGAAACGAAATGAAAGTTCATTCAGTTTCTCAATAGTCATCACACGGTTACGAGCCTCATTCCATAAGATCCTGTGACCATTCTGACCTGAGCCTTTTTTGTACACCTCGCTGATTTCGTTCGCCATCTCATAGAGCATGTTCAAGTATTTTGGCTCATTCTCTCTTAACGGCTTTTCGAAGTCGAGCCATTTCGTATACCACTTACGAATCGCCTTGAAACGCTGTTCAAAACGTTTCTTGCTTCCGGATGTGGTTGACGATCGACTCTCACCGATCTTACTAACAGTTTTCTTTTCCTTTTCCATGTCCTAACTCCTTTCTTTTGACTAAGCTTTAGGGTTGGTTTGTGAAAATGTAAGTTATTTAAAAAGGTCTAACTCGTCCTCTATTATATGCTATTTAGAGCAAATTGTCAACGACCTCTTTTATGTCGGATCCTTCAGCTTTTCCTTTCAATTCTTTTGAAATTGCACCGATCAATTTTCCGGCATCTTTTTTGTCGGTAATACCGAGTTCTGCTTTTTTTGCTTCAGCTACTTTCAAAATATCTTCTTTTGACATTGATGGTGGAACATATGCCGAAAGAATTGCTAATTCATTGGTTTCAATTTCCGCAAGGTCAGGACGATTACCTTTGGTAAACTGTTCAATAGAATCTTTTCTCTGTTTTACCAATTTTTTTATAATAGCCATTATTTCTTCATCACCACCTTCATTTTCAGAAGATTTTTTTGCAATCAATTCTTTTTGCATTTCTGCCTGTATTCCACGGAGAACCAGTTTTTTTAATTCATCTTTGGCTATCATAGCTTCTTTTGTATGTTGTTTGATTGTTTGATGTAATGTCATATTTTTGTGATGTTATTTTGGCCCATGTTATATGAATATGGTACCACACCGGGTCTTAAAATAGAGGTTTGACATCAAACATAGAACTGATACACTTTCTCTACAAGACGAGAAGAGTGAATCGAACGGTTAACTACCTAAGGAACTCTTTTAATTGGGAGAGACATTTTCTCCAACAAAGTCGAAAGAGGCTCCGAACGGTTAACTACCTAAGGATCCTTTTTTATTTATACTCAATTTTATAGCCAATCTTGTTCCGTATTTCTGAAGAATCCAGGGTGTTAAAATACCCCCTGTTCATTCTTTTATATAAACTAGATGTCTTGGATTTGTCTGGAAATAGAATTTTTTCAAATTTATTTTCTTCTATCAAAAAGTCCACGACTAATTTGTAATCACCGTCACCTGATACTAGAATAATTTTTCCAAAGACCTCTCTTCTACACATTTTTTTCATGATGTGGAAAATAATATCTGAATCAACATTTCCTTTTTTCTTTCCCAACATAGCATTATTATGTTCGCGAAATTTTAATACAAATCCAGCACGTTGGATTTCATCGTACAAATCATCATATTTGTTTTTAATGAACCCTAAGAAATAATAAGCTTCTGTTACATTATATTTTCGTTTAAGGTAAAAACGAAAACGTGCCAGATCAATTTTCCAAGGATCGATTTCTCGCCCAGCTGTTCCCATATACAAATTTTGCCCATCGATATAGGCGATATTAGGTGCGGTAGCATAATGTGCTGTATTTTTTATATCGCTCGGCATGCGGTAAGTATAGAACTCGGATCTAAAGGCAAAATGAATTTAAAATAAAGACAAATAAAAGGTTATGTCTTTTTCTTACAGTGGGCATAATTTACTTAAAATTTAAGTAAATAACCGATAGTAGAAAAAAGGGACCATAGTATGTCGGAGATGCTCACATATGTCCTGTACCCAAACCTGCGCCCAAACTCGCACCCATGATATACTTTTCTCGTGCAAACTATTCTACTTACTATCGGTATTATTTTGGCGGTACTTCTCAATGTGCTGGTTTTAGTCATGCTTATGCGACGGAAATCTGACAGCAACACGATTGCCGAAAATGAGGAAGCGAGAAAAGCCAATGAAACCGGCGTAAAACTCCTCCTCGATCAAATGAATAGTTTGAATCAAAATCTCAATCAAACTATAGATCGAAAAATAGGGGAGACGAATCGCGTGGTGACGGATTCTATGCGTAATCAGCACGGTGAATCGACTGAATTGGTGGACAAATTTCTCAAAGAAATGCGCGTGATGACCGAAAAAGTAACTCGCGTAGAAGAAACCGGAAAACAAATGGTTTCTTTTGCGGATCAATTGCAGGGCCTTCAGGATATTTTGAAAAATCCTAAACAACGTGGTGTGCTCGGCGAATATTATTTGGAAACTCTCCTTAAAAACGTTCTCCCTCCAAATTCATATGAAATGCAGTATGCCTTTAATGATGGCGAAATCGTGGACGCTATTGTTCGTGTTAAAGATAAAATCATTCCGATTGATTCTAAATTCTCGCTCGAAAATTATAATCGCCTCGTTCATGAAAAAAATCAGGCTGAAAAAGATCGTTACGAAAAAGCTTTCGTGAACGATTTGAAATTGCGTATTCAGGAAACTTCAAAATATATTCGTCCGAATGAGGGCACGATGGATTTTGCTTTTATGTTTATTCCGCATGAAGCGATTTATTATGACTTGCTCGTGAATACTATTGGGGCGGTTACTGATGACACCGACAATCTTATTCAAAGAGCTGCCAACAAATACAAAGTGATTATTGTGTCCCCGACATCTTTTCTCGCATATTTACAGACAGTGCTCCAGGGTCTCAAGGCGCTTCAAATAGAAGAAACAGCTAAAGATATTATAAAGAGAGTGGATGAGCTCGGAAAACATTTGAAGCGATATGATGATTATCATACGAAACTTGGCTCAAATTTGGCCACAGTGGTCAATCAATACAATGCCTCGTCTAAAGAGCTAAAGAAGGTAGACAAAGATGTCTTGCGCATTACAGGCACCGAAGCAGGCATCGAGAGCCCTATTGCGATAGAAAAGCCGGATCAGGAGGAGTAAAAACTGTAAAAGATGTGTAAACCAAACAAAGCTTGTTTTTAACTTGCCTTTATAAGGCTCGTATGCGATACTATGCGGACAAAAGCCCTCTTTCAGGGCTATATATATTTCAAACGTATTTCAAAAAAATGCCTACGACTACTAAAAAAAGCACAGTAAAGACATCAACAGAAGCATCTACAAAGGATGCTGTAAAGCCTGTAGTTAAGGCTACAAAGGCTGTATCAGCAAAAGGTCCTTCTCGAAGTGCCGAAGCTTTGGCGGTTATTATGACCGGTGGAAAGCAGTACAAGGTTAAAGTAGGTGATGTTCTAAAGATTGAGAAAATCATAGGAGAATACAAGGTGGGTGACACTATTTCATTTACCGAGGTACTCCTTATCGACGAAGCTGGCAAAACAATTGTCGGTAAGCCTCATATAGAAGGTTCTGTAGTAGAAGCAGAACTCAAAGAAATCGGCCGTGCTCCAAAGATTATGGTTATTCACTTTAAACAGAAGAGTAAGTACTTTAAAAAGTATGGACATCGTCAGCCATTCTTTACCGTAGCAATCACTTCGATCGCGTAAGTAAAGCAAAAAAATAGAGAAAGAGAGAAAGAGAGAAAGAGAGACGATTTCGCACATAACATAAAAAACACCCGTAAGGGTGTTTTTTATGTGTTCAGAATGTATGTTCTTTTTTACCAGTGGCATATTTACTTAAAATTTAAGTAAATATGCCACTGTAAGAAATAAGGTACCAATAAAACTTAGAGACAAAAAATAGCAGTTTTTTGTCGTCCTCTTAATCACGCAAACTTTTAACCTGTAATTTTCTATGTGTTGCTTTGCGACGTTTTGCTTTCATTGGAGCTGTTCCTGTTTCAATATCTTTCAATAACTTTTCCAAATTTTCAGATTTATAGATTCGATAATTACTCATTGGGTGTCGTGTGGTTGGGAGCTTTCCATTCTTATCCCAATTACGAAGAGTGAGCGGAGTTACTCCGAGCATTTTTGCCGCGTCTTTAATTGTAATAAAAGTTTCTTTCATTTGGTTTTGTCTGCGAAGTTAATCAATAAAGCTAATTTCAAAAAAATGGCCTCTTTGATAAACCTTGATAGTGCCTTTAAGTATAGTACAATCGTCTATTTTTTTAAAGAGTCCATTAAAAAGTCATTTATTAAAAAGTGATTTAAAGAATGATATAGAGAAAAGATGTGTTTATTTCTGATTTCTGTTTTATGTCTTAAAAGGTATAATTACTGATAATAATATTTATATAAAAGATCTACATGAAAGAAAGAATTTTTACCAAAAGAAACATTTTGTATCTCGTTATCGTGATTGCTGTCTGTGCCATTCTTATTCGAGTATTTGTATTCGAAGCTTTCTTTGTTAGAGGGGATTCGATGGCACCGACAATATTGCCCGGAGATTATGTTTTGGTAAACAAATTGGCATATGCAGAAAATGCTCCAAAAAGAGGTGACATTGTTGTTGTTATTCCTCGAGTGCTCCCGAATAAAATTGTTAAGAGAATTATTGGGCTGCCAAGAGAAATTTTCTCTATAGAAAATGAAAGAATAGTTTTACGAAATGAGCGAGGAGATGAAGGGATTGTACTTGACGAAAAGTATCTTGTGTCTTCTGGCACTCCAGAGGTTGGGAAGACAAAAACAAATATAGATCCAAATGAATTCTTTGTACTCGGTGATAATCGAAATATGAGCATAGATTCAAGAGAATTAGGTATGGTAGATGCATCAAATATCAGAGGAAGGGTGTTTGGGGTTGTAAGATTCAGTTCGTTGAAATATATAGGTTTCTAGGAAATTTAGCTATCAAGGTTTATCAATCTTTATAAAAATATCAAATAGTTTCTTAAGGATAGGGAAGTAAAAATTAGATATCACTTTTCAAAGTTAATTTTACATAAAAATAAAACGCACAGACCGCTTGTTTAAACACCTTCTACACAGAGGTGTTTTTATTTTTTATAAATAGATATCGGCTAAAAAGAATCGCGAACTTTTCCACAGATAGACATAACAGTATTTGCATATTCGAAATATAATATACCCATCAAACGATTGATACCGATACGTTGTATCGGATACTAAAAAAGCCTTAAATTGAAAGACGAAAAAGAAAATCGAAAAGATATATCGCATGGATGGCTTTCTATGTCAGAAGCCTCTCCTTTGACGCCTTATTCGTCAGAGTATCTTTCGCTCCTTGCTCGCAAGAAAAAACTGGCTGCAAAAAAAATAGGAAATGTTTGGTACACCACCAAAGCCATTCTAGACGAGTACATGAAGCGTCAGATGATTCGTACTCAAGTTCAGAGTGGAGATTTGTCCGCAGTAAACGATTTGGTTAATACCGATCAAGATACCAAAGAAACTTCTACTGCTCCTGTTGTTCCTACCGTTCCTGCTACTTCTATAATCGAAAATCATCCAGAGACACCGCGTTTACGAACACCAAAACTCGATGCAGATCGATACAAGATAAACTCATCTTGGATACCAAAAGAAGAACTACCAAATGAACCTGTTATTAAGGCAACAGTTTCTGTCGCTCCTGTCGCTCCTGTCGCTCCTGTTGCTTCTGTTGCTTCTGTCGCTCCTGTTGCTTCTGTTGCTTCTGTTGCTTCTGTTGCTTCTGTTGCTTCTGTCGCATCTATTACGCCAGTGAAAAAAGCTGAATCTTCTATGAGTCCTGTAGCTCCTATAGATTCGAAAATATACGATGCACCAAAGACTTCGTCGTTCGTCCCTTCGCCTACGTCTTCACTTTCACCTTCATCTGTAGTTGCGGCCGTACCTGCGCCCGTAACAACATCTTCTGTTGATCTTTCGGCTGTTACCAAACATCTCGATAATATTTCGAAAAAACTTGATCAAAAATCTGATCATGTAAACACTGGATCTAACGAATCTACCTTATACAAACGAAATGTCTTTTCTCGCTCTTTCAGAACTGTCTTTAGTCACAAATCTCTCGCAGCTCTCGCTATTGCTGGAATTCTTTTCTTTGTGATATTCCCAACACCATTCGTATTTGCTTTCGTTGATAAGGCGTACAACTCTGTTAAGAGAGCTTGGACCGACGCTAATACGGTTATGGGCTTTCGTCCTGGTACACATGAGAATGAAATGTTGCTTTTGGATAAGGATGGAAATATTGCAATCATGGGTCATATTGAAACTGACGGACAATTCAGATCATATGCAGAAGATGGTATTGCTCCGATAGTTGTTGATTCAAAAACACTTGTTAAAAACCTCAATGCAGAATTTATTGATGGAATGGGTCCACAAGAATTTACATTGGCTTATGTAACAAAGAACGGAAATGTTACAACAGAAAATGTTTATTTGAACGGAAATGTTGAAGTTGGAAAAACACTTCTCGTTCGTGGTGCAACAAAATTACTTTCCTCACTCCAAGTCGATGGAGGTCTTTCTGTTTTAGGTGATGCGAAATTCAGCAAAACACTTTCTGTTGCTGGTCCGGCATATTTTGAAGATTTAGTAAACACAAAAGGAAATCTTTCTGTAGGTAAAAATATAAGAGTCGCAGGTGCTATCGAAGCAGGCAGTGCCATCATCGGACGAAGCGGAAATTTCAACAAAGGTGTTTCAGCTGGTAGTTTGAGTATCAATGGAGAATCTGTATTTAAAGATGATGTAGAAATTGATACAGATCTTAATGTAAAAGGAACCATCACTGCAGGAGGTCTTAATATAAGTACACTTGCCCTCAACTCACTTGAATCAACAGAGGCTGTTTTTGTGAATGGAACTTCTACTAATTTTTATGTAGAGAATCTGTCTGCTGGAAGTATTACTTTTGCTACATCAAGTGTTGTAAACTCTTCTACAACAAACGCAACAATCACCAATGCGACAATCACGAACGCAACAACAACAAATCTTTTTGCAGAGAACGCTGTATTAACGAATGCAACCTCAACCAATCAATATGCACAAAACCTTTCTTCTCTTAATCTAACTTTCATTAACGCAACTGGTACAAACGCAACAACAACAAATTTCTATTCAACAAATATTGTTGGAGCTATCGGAACATTCACTGACGGTGTCTTTACAAACGCAACAACAACAAATCTTTCCGCAAACGATATTGCATACATTAATAGTATAGGTACCAATGGAACCACAACTAATTTCTCTACAGTTAATCTATCTGCAAACAATGCAACGATAACTGATGCGATTCTTACAAACGCAACTTCCACAAACTTCTCTGCAACTGTTGCTCGATTTATTTCTGCTGCAATCGATACATTAACTGTCGGTGCTTTGACTGCCACAAATACAATTGCAGTTAATTCGACGACAACGAATTCGATCACAACAAACGGAACTACAACAAACTTCTTTGCGGTTAATGGAACTACTACAAATTCGTTTATAGAAAATCTTACATT